>OGLJ01000009.1_pt1 | contig 245745 bp, 171 predicted proteins | sample 1572801 | NCBI WGS metagenome assembly OGLJ01 (sample SAMEA2581877, study PRJEB24529) | metagenome | biome: Human gut stool | place: China | collected 2011
TTCTATCCATAATACAAAGATAATTGTTTGGGGACAGAGTTCAGATTACGCCCTCTATTCCGTATTAACTATGGTTTCAAATAATTTTCCAAAGGTTCCATAGACAATTCATCTTGATTTGCTCCCCAACAATAATAAGGCTTTTTATCCTTAAAGAAACATATATGAGGATAAGTATTTTCTCGAGTTAAAATAAAAAATGTCCCATCATCAGAATGCTCTCTAGCATATTCAAACTTCTTTGTTTCATTTTTCTGCGGTGTAAACGACATAATTTCCCATCTTTCCGCTTCTGTCCTCTTTATACTACTTTCTACCATCTTGTCCGCAGCTTCCTTCCCAAACACTTCAACATATCCTTGATAATAACTTTTCGGATTCGTGTCTTTCATAAAGTTTTCAGCATGATATATAGCATAAAAATATATTGTTTCCCCATTATCATTCTGCCCATAAAAACAAGCAAACTTTTCTGGAATTCTAAATACCTTTTCTGAATCGTTCACTAAATATAATCTTGAAGGCGAATCAATAACCGGTACAAACTTTATAGTGGACTTCATCAAAGTTAAGGACAAGGATGAATCATTCCATCTCCCTGCAATATTCATGTTTAATCGTTCAAGTATGGTATCCTGAACATTTTTATTAATCTCCTCTACAAGCAGTTTGTTTTGGGGTGTAAGTTGGCTGATAGCCTGAGTAATCATCTTATATCTTTTTATAACTTGCTTGGAAGTACCATCGACATACACTTGTTCGCTACATGAAAGTAATAGTATCTGGACAAGAAATAGGATTGATAATTTAATTGTTTTCATAATATTTCTTACAGATGTCTTTTATGATTGATAAAAAACTATAATCACAACTTTATTAATTGAGTGAGAAGAGTACCGACATAAATATTTAATCGATACTCCTCCATTAATTCCAGCATCAAACAAAGTTTTCTTTTTTCGTCAAATTATTCCGTATCCACCTCTTCGCGCCATTCTTCTGAAAGCGCATAGTTATTGATAAACACGTATCCATCTAATGTGGATGGCACCGAGATGCCTAACCAATAGAGAATTTGCGGTACTATCAGCGTATTCTCAACACAGATTCTTTCAGCATTGACATTGGTAGGCAATGTATTTGCAAACATGGCAGAAGCTTTCTGTTCGATATCCGGAGAACTGCTTGTTTTATCTTTAATATAATACATATTGAGTCCACCTTGTATCTGATTTTTAATTACTAATGTATCCTCCTCTAATTTCTCAAGTTGCTCTGTTGGCTTGAATTTCCAATAGCCGAGCATATCACTAGAAGGTTCAATATCAATTTCTCCCGATAGTTGCAAAAATTCTCTTTCAGCAAGATCCTTTTTCCATAGACGTACTTCCGATATATAATAGGAAGTTGGCACAGAATAACCACCTATCGCCAAAAGGCTTGAATCCGGAGCTAATCCTTGGGTATCCGTAGTTCCAGATCCCTGCAACTTACCATCTAAAGTAATGAGCCAATTTCTCCTTCCGGAGGCAGCGGAACTTATGCTAACACCATAGTGATGCCATTTAGAATCATTGTATCCGGTAATAGCTTGCTCAAGAGCAGGACCTTCCTTAGGATTTGTTCTCATGGATACAGTTCCTCTCTGCCTATATAGTCCCCAGCCGGCTTTTCCAAGTATGCGATCCCAATTGTTACCATTATATGTACCGTCCTGCCTAGGAACCATACGCATTATGATCTCCATTGAAAATGCATCCATACCTAAAGAATAATATTTACCTATACTATCAAAAACGACAGCCTTGTATTCATTCTGAGAATCAAAATATGCACCGTATAGTCTATTACCATTCAATTGTTTTTCCGTATAATGATTGTAGTAAAACAGACCAAACGTGTTACGCTCCACTTCCGAAGTGCCACCATAACGACCATCAGCCGATCCACCGTGATTGGAAGTTACAACAATAAGCCAGTCTTCGTAAAATGCATTCTCACGGGCATCAATCGCCGATAAAAATTCACCAATGTATCCGTCTATAGTTTTAAGTGCACTGACATAAGCGGCGTTGTCCGCTTTGAATCCCCCACTCTTCCCGGCCTCCAACATTCCTGAAAAATCGGCCAGAATGAATGTGTAATCTTCATTCGCAATATGATTGAGAACCACATCCCGAGTTTGAACGTCATTTTCTGAAGTAATGGTAGTCTTAGCATTGTTAAGCATATTTTTGTTCAGTTTCGCCCAAGGTGTCACACACAATGAAAGCATATTCACGTCATTATTCGAAATATAGCTAATAATGTTTTGATAGTGAATTACCTTTTCATTCGGATTGTTCGGATTGTACTCCACATTAGCAGTATAAGATTCATCGGTTATACTGTGCTTTTCGGGTATGACCCCAGTGAGCATGGTTGCCCACGTTACAGGGTCTTCGTTCCTCTCGACAGACAGGGTTCGATTGTCACTAACTCCTGTCCACGAATATTTACTATTTTTCAACATCTTAGCAATGGCGCCATCGGCAGGAAGGGAGTTCTTCACCACTTCACCAACCGCACCATCTATATTTATCCATAATACTTTACGATGGATTTTGGTAGATATGCCGGTATCTATAGTTCCATCGTCTGCTATTTCAGCAGGTGTATCGTATTCCGTGCAAGCATAGTTAAATGCCAGGACACAAACAACAAGCAAGCTGTATGTGAGAATATTTAATAGTTTATTCATCTGATATAAATTTACGGTTTATAATAAAATGTACCAAACTCGGTAAACGACTGTACTCTGAACCTAAAACGAGACATATCTGTTTCATTCCAGTTATCATTACGATTAGGTTCAGGAAGTTTTATACGCAGATATCTCACTTGTTCTTTTGACGGAAAATCATAGAAACCCTCACTTTTAATATTGGGCAACTCGGGATGTGCAATGGAATCAATCTGCACAATTTCCCTCCAAACTATATTTTCGTCAAGCGGATCATTAATAATATCCTGATTGACAGGAGTCTCGATAATCAGCTTAGTTGCCGCAAAGTCTGAGTTGTTGCCAGCCAGAAATACACCATTAACATCTGTCGTCTCTTTCATATCAATAAACAAATAATACGGAAGTGGCGGAGTACTTGTATCGTTGTTGTAATATGAAGTCCATCCTGTTGATTTGTCGCTGTCCAGCAATCGGTCCGGCGACTGCCCTGAATTAAAGTTATCGCTTCCATTTGCATCCAGTGCATAAATCTCCCAGTCAGCTCGATTATGACGGTAGTGATACCCGTTACTTGGGAAATCAACCACACCACTTGATGGATTTTCTGCCAGAGGCGAGTATTTCCATATGGCTTTATCCATCAGCGGATATTTCGATGCATAACTACGGGCTTCGTCTGTCAGCGAATAGCCCCAATGCTCAAAGAATGGTGAAAAATCTTCCTTAAAATAGTCACATAAAGCCTTAAAGAAATAGGTAGAAGTAGAATGATCTATGGAAATTTTATCTTTAATCATACGGTTCAACTCTATATAAAAAGCCCAATCGTCATCTTTGTAGTTAGCTAATTGAACGAGGCTTGCCAATGCGTATGTCGGCCGTACTTCCGACTTTATATCAGATACAAACCAGCGGCTACTATCGGTATCTGCATATGCCAATGCTTTGGGGAATTGCTCCGCAATGCTACTGCCTTCTTCCGGGAAAATCGGTCCCATCGGATACCCATCCTCTCTTAATCCTTTCTCAGCCATGCGATATAGGGGAATTGCTTTTACCGCATCAGATACTTCGCTCCACCAGGGTGATTTTATATCTCTGAAAGAGTAATTTCTATATAACGCATTAAAAATAGCAACAGAATTACCGGATTTCAACGTTTGATAGCTAGCCAGCTCATTCAACAGATAATTTGTATTCAATGCCACTACACCATAATCGGCATTACGAATATACAGATTGTCCAACAACTCCACATCCAGCACCACACGCTCAGGAAAATCGGGAGCACGCATTGAAAAATCCTGTGCCCCAACCTGCAAACTGTAATAGTTATAATAATAGGTCTCGACAGCATTGTCCCATGCTTCCAGTGTGTTCGGCATCTTTTCAGCAATGGTAGGATCATCATTTATCATATCCAATAATCGCTCACGCTGAACGGAAAAAGCGACATGCCGGCCACGCAACTCGAGCCACGGTACAGTCGTTGTACGCAACTGCTCAACCCACGCTGTTACATCAGTAGAACCGACAATAAAATCAGGCGAACGATAAGCCCCGTTAATCTCCATAACAAAATCCGCACTACCATTCACATCCTTGCTTTTTTCGATCCATATCATGCCTCCCAAAGGATTACGAATGGTGTTTTTTCCTGGGAACAGTTGCTTCGAAGTAGTAACTACCGGCAAACGCAAGTAGGGAGAAATATCCGTCAAATCATCTAAATGAGAACCGATGATAACCGTCAACCCCATAGTGTTGTCATTAATGGTTATAGTAATCAATTCACCTGCTCCGGCATAAAGTCCGGTACTGTATATCGGACGAGGAACTTGTTGCACGTCAAGATCGTATGCAGGAATGTATCTCTTGCTTAAATCAAGCGCAAGCAGTGTATTGACAGTATTATCGACTAAAGTATCTACCAAACCCGGAAAAATACGGGCACTTTCATACATACTGACATCGATTCCTTCACCTGTTACTATGGTTACATTGGTAGAATCGGCGGTATCATCCTCTGTCCCGCTTTCGATATCATATTGATAAGCAATGTTGCAGCTTCCCATAAAAAACATACAGGAAATGAATGACAGCAAAACTGCATAGTCGGCTTTTAGTTTATTAAAGCATTTCATATTGCATTCTAATTTAATTATTTAAAGAAACGTAATCTAATGCCCAGCCTTCACCATCGAAATTCCAGGAAGAATCAACCGGCTCTCCAAACCATTGAAAAATCTGATAGGATAAATCGACTGTATTAAGAACCGTTTTATAGTAGGAATCGTCTATAAGTGGGCATACCTTATCCGTTACAATACTCTCCTGCCTGCGCGTTACGTAATCATCGGTAGGCGCAAACGTACCAACCGGTTTATTGAAGTATAATCTTTTATCTTTTGATGTATATTTCGAATAATCTTCCAAATAAGATAATCCGATATCATCTTCGCGATCGTTGGGATAATAACCCACCAGATTATTCCAATACGGATATAATTCACCCAAAAGGTCCAGTTTTGTAGTACAATGATACTCCGCAATAATATCAGCAGGTAGAGCAACGTTGTAAAACTGGAGATCGTTTATATATAGATTTGCCTGACTAGGTCTGTCCGGAGAAAACGTATGTCCGATGGCAAGAGGCGCATCTGTCCACATATCTTTACTGCCGTCTATCTTACATCCCATCTGATACTTACCGTCAAGATAAAATAAGATGGAGTCACCTTTCTGGGTATCATCAACCTCTTTTATAACTAGCGTATAAGAATGCCATGATCCGTCACGTCTCGTAGATGGTAAGCGGAAAACCGAAGAACCCTCTTTAAAATTAGCAGCAAATTCGACTTGCGTATTATTAGAAAACATTAGCTGCCAACCTGTACCTGCTTTTTGGTATCTTTTCGATATTATATTTCTATTACCCCAAGGGTCGCCGTGCTTATCAAACATTTTAAACTGAATGGTATATCCACTTTTATCCACCTCTTCATCCGGATTGGAACTCCATCGTTTACCCATATTAAAAAACTCGGTATTTCCAGTCATAACGGCATTTGTTGTCGCTTTTTGTCCGGGACCGACGAAATAAGGACTATAGAATTTGTATTGTAATTCATCCGAACCTGGCCTTTGCAACAATTTGGATGCAAACCGACTGTTATAGAGCATCATGAAAGAATTGAGACGCGGATCATCATACAACGATGCCGGAGTTACATTACCTTCATAAACACCACCATAAGAAGATGTAATAACTACAAGCCAGTTTTCCTGAACGTAACGCGGACGCGCTTCAAGTGCTTTCATTATTTTACCGATGAAAGCATCTACATTGTAAATCGCATCAATAACCTCACTGGTAGGAGTTGTCTCATTGCTCCAGAATCCATATTGCTCACCAGTCTGTTGAACACCGCCGAACTGTGCAACTACGATATCCGAGATTGTTTCATCATTGATTTCAGCAATAAGAGCATCAGCGGTTTCACTGTCGGCCGAAGTCTTTCTTTTAGTATCGGCAACACTCCCGAAAGCTCCGAAAAACTCCGTATCGGAAGAATAAAAGCTAACTTTTAGATTTTCATCCGCCTCTTTCAATCGTTGAAGAAAAGAAGGCGTTTCGAGTTCGTCAATTCCTTGATTGACATCAAGCCCGTTCTTTGTTGTTCCGGTCAGCAAATTTGCCCATCCACGTTCTTTACTTACCCCTTCTTCATTGTCGGCAAGTCCGTAAAAAGTAAACAAAGATTTATCCGTCATGGAGCGGATAACTGGAGCCTTTCGTGTATTGTACGCCTCATTAACGGCTATTCCGGATGCACCATCGATAACCACCATCAATACGTGTCCCGTAGTATATTCAGTACCCGACTCCGGATAATCATCAGTCAAAAGCCTTTCCATCTCCTCATTGCACGAGAATGCAAATACAGCAAACAGGCAAAGCATTATATTTTTTATCAACTTTTCCATTGTATTTCATAATAAGTTATTCATAATCAACTTCTATCATTATCGCATTGCGAACCATATTACCATCAAAACGACTGAAATCACCAAGCAGCAGCAATCCGTTTGAATTGGTCGAAGTACGAGTTTCAATTACTTTGTAGAGTTCACCCTGGAAGATGCCCGGTACATTAAATTGTTGCAGCGCCTTTCCATCACGACCCAATATAAGGAAACCACGGCGAGTTACACCATCGTATTTCGTAAACGCACCTGAAACAACAATATTATCATTATCAAGCAGACAGGCAAAATTTGCCAATCCTCCTTCCATTTTTCCGATCTTGAAAAATTCATCACGTGTGCCATCATCATTCAACATAACTACACTCTGTGCAGGAATACCGTTGAACTCAGAAAACTCCCCAGTTATAAGGATTTTCTTTTTGTTTTTATTGTACCGGATTTTAGTAATACTTCCATTTGCACCCGTACCGATGTTTTTCATAAAAGTTTCATCAAGGGTACCTTCGGCATTCAACTTCACAATATTCTTCACAGACTGTCCATCGAAACTGCTGAATGTCCCTACTATGACAATACCGTCACTTTCGACCATACAAGCATCTAAAATCTGCCCGATAACTCCTTCTGCATCCCTGCGATAGCTATCATCAAGTTCTCCAGTCCTTGACATACGCAATACACTTGCAACCTTCGAATAATCCAAAACCATACTCTCAGCATAGGATTTTTCGGTATTAATACGACAGTAGTTTGTAATATTTCCTACTGCTACCACCTTCTCATTGGAAGTTATAAATGTACGGACAGGCGCTTCAAGAGTTCCCCCGTTGAAAACCGGTATCTTACAATTTATGCTTGTATTATTCTTTTTCGACGGCAGCGCTACAGTTTTATAATACGAGGCTACTTCATTAGTAGCTATCGTGATGTTATTGACCGGCAACTTATCCCAGCCGTATTCTGAAAATTTACCCGAGAGAAGAACCCTGTGGTCACTAGGAAAATAAGTAAATGAATTAAGGTAACATTCAATATCTGTCACTCCCGGATTGGCCAGATCAATGCCGGCTCCCTGACCAGGATCAAGTTTGAAGTCAGTTACCCATTTTCCCGATACAGAGCCGTCTGTCAAAACCATAGATATACAAGAAAAACTCTGCGAGCTATTTTCATTGTAGTAGGCCTGCATATAGTCGCCAACTGGATAATATACCCGTGCTTTTGAATAATGTTCCGCACAATCGTAAATAGGCCCCGAAGTGCCTTTAAAGCCGTATGACTGATCTATCTTAATATTTCCTAATACAGTGAGACGAGGTCCATAGAAAACCTGTTCTTTCAATACAATATAAGCCGTACCCGAACTAAGATTTCCAGGTACTTTCACGGTGATTGTCGTGTCGGTAGCAGTTACAATTTTAGTTTCTTCATCAGAAATATAAAACTTGAAATCGTAACGTCCTGATTGCGGATCACACCAGTTCAACATCCCTTTTGCTTTGAATACAACCGTATCATTGGGATAAGCGCTTTCCGGAGAAGGAGATTCAGCCAGCAAACCGATTCCAAGCGGAGCTTTTCCACCACTGTACGGATCATCTTTAATATTGCTGTTCAGATCACTGTTACAGGATGTTACCAATAACGAAGTGAATACGGAGCAAACAATCATTAACGAATAGATGGTAATATGTTTCATTGTACTATCTTTATTTATAGTTAATTATCCGGTTCTGTTTCTATTGTCGCATTTATAGCTTTGGTAGCGAAAAGATATGGTTCAAAACCAAATGCATGATCGGTTAATCTGAGTACATGTACCACTCCGTTGGTCGGTTGTATATCAGATGTTGCTACATAAGCGTTTTTCATATCTCCTATAGTGAAATCATAGACATAAGAGTATATGATTTGTCTTGCACCGGCATATTTCACATTGTTTGCATCATAATAAACAACACCCATGTTCATAGGCTGCTGACCATAAGATAAAAATGCCTGTCCCGGATAGGCTGCTATGGCAGTCGTATCAATTTGAGGTATATCTTTCAGCAAATATTTATCTTTTACAATGTACATTGACAGCATTTCACGCCAGACTTCCGGTTTTATCTGACTAAAACTCTTGATGCTATCATGCCCCATACGATACCAAATACGGTTCAGATAATTAAAACTACCACGGATTGACCAATCGGTAGGTGCAAAAAAGGTAATTTGTTCGTCTTCAAAAACATCTTCCATACCGGACAGCCGGATGACTTCCACCAAATCTTTAAAATAATCGGGTCTTGATTCCAAATATTGCATCATATTCCCATTATAATAAGGGTTCGCTTTTCCACCATCAATTAAATAACTATCATCGGCACAATTGTACATGAGTACTGCCAAAAGGCAACATCCGACAATTTTCTTCCATAATTTGATATTATTTTTCATATCTATACATTTTAAGTTTATCAGAGTTACTCCCAAAATAAATTCAATCCAATCTGTGTGTTGTTTTTCAACGCATTACGATGAATAGGCCATGTCCATGCCCCCACATTGAAATTAGTACGCGTCATCGGATTCATACAATAGTTTCTGTTATACACCTTTCCTGTACGAACCAAATCATAATAGTAATGTCCTTCACCGATAAGCTCTCTGCAGCGTTCCCAGAAAATAGCATCCATCAGTTCACTACCCGAGGTATTTATTTCGGAAGCATGTGCCCTATTGCGGACCCGGTTGAGTAATTCGCAGGCTTTCGTATCGTTAGTCCCCAAAGCGGCAAGAGCTTCAGCATACAACAAAAGTGCACCTGCATAACGGAATACTATTTGATTGCCGGAATTAGATGTAATTGTTCCGTTTCCATAAGTATCAATATTCCAAAACTTCTTGATTTCTTTAGGAGCAGAACTTGAAACCGATGTAGAATAGATTTTTTCGTCAAACCATAATTCTTTTCTCGCATCATCTTCATACATAGGGAACAGCGTCATAAGATAATCTCCTGAATAACAGAATAGCGGCATTGACTTATTCAAACAGGAATAGGAAACATTATCAGAAAACTTTGCATTCATCATAAATATCTCATTGAAATTTATATTCTGTGCAATCTCAAACAAGCCTTCGTCCGATCCTCCTGCGAAAATCACGGAACTTCTATTTATATCAAGTAATGAATAAGCTCCATTGTTACGTTCCAGTTCCTCGCCTAGCGAAACAACATTCCTATAATATTGCTCTTTATTTTGTGCATCAAACTGTACAAGCCACAAGTTTATATGCATCATCAGCGCAATGACAGAACCTCTGGAGGCTCTAATCCCTTTGCTCGAATAAGATGAATATGACCATGGTAATACTTCCGCTCCCGGATCATCGTCAAGCAAAGGTTGTAAGTCAGCAAGGCAATTTTGCAAAACTATAACCATATTGGTTCTTGGCAAGGGAGCTTCATTATAGGCATTTGTATAATAAGGCACATCTCCAAAAGCCCTTACAATGAAGAAATAAGACAAGCTACGCATGAAAATAGCTTCTGCCTTAAAACGACTCCGTTTCAATTCATCCATGCCGGGCACTTTGTCTATTTCAGCAAGCAGAATATTGGCATCCTGAATAGCAGTATAAAACACATCCCATTGCATTATTAAACCGCCCCTAGCATCATCGGGATATGTATTACGCAATTCACCCATATCGTTGTTAGCCAGATAAGCTACATATTTATCCCCAGTGCTGTAGGCTGTTATTGGAGCGCACCGCATATCTCCGCTATACGTAAGGAAAGGACGTTGTGACATTGTTGCATTCCGAAACGAATTGTATATGCTCAACAAAAAAGCTTCCGCATTCGTCTCATTTCCCTGCGCCCAAAAATCATCACCCGATAATTTATCTTCACTCTTATTTGCAAGCGAGTCACAACCGGCAAACAGGCAAGATACTATCAAAGTCATTATTAAAACTATATTTTTCATATTCTTCTATATTTAATCGTTCATCTAAAAATCCATTGAGACACCAAATGTCACAGTACGACCATTGGGATAACCACCGGATGTGTCATATCCCAAATTGTTTACATTCTCGGGATTGATGCCTGAATATTTGGAGAAAGTATAAATATTGTTCATACTAAAATTAAGCTGACATCGGCTGATCCTAAAAAAATCCAGCATTTTCTTTGGAATAGTATAAGCCACAGATATACCGTTAATTTTAAAATAAGAGCCATCTTCCATAAACAATGTCTGGTCGTATCTGAAAGGCTGAATAATACTTGAACGGGTATAATCAAACGGATTAGGATATTGGGCATAGATATTATCTTCTGTCCAGAAATTATATGCCTCAATAGGTGTTAAAGCTCCACTACCTGTAAGGTTCACCTTACCTGCTACAGGTGTTCCATAAGCCCTAAAACGGTCTGCCAGAGCCTTGTTGATAATATCACGTCTCAACGTAAACGAGCAGTTAGTGTTGATAGAAAACGCTTTATAACGAAGATTGATACTAATACCACCGGTCATTCGCGGCTGTGAATTACCTACAATCACCTTGTCTTTTTCATCGATGATATAATCACCATTTACATCCACCCAAATAGGGTCTCCCGCCTTAAAGTATGCTTGAGTAGAAGTATTCCCTCCCATCCGCAAGCGTTCTCCGGTCAGCGGATTAACAGGCACGTCTTCGTCAGTCGCATATACGCCTTTATACACATAGAGATAATTCCCCATCGCGTTAGAACCTAATTTATTCACCACTTCCGCATCACTGTTAATAATCTGCCGCACCTCGTTAGGCAGCTTTGCGATTACGTCTTTATTAATTGCCAGTGAAGTCGCTACATTCAAATCCCAATTACTTTGCCTTGACAACGGACGGACGTTCAACGAAAACTCCAATCCATAGTTAACCAGACTCGTTTTCGTACTTCTTACGGAATTAAAAGCATTGTGGTTAGCCAACTCTATCGAACTTAGCTGATTGTCAATTTGTTTGTAATACGCCTCGGCAACGAACATAATTTTATTATTAAGGAATGATAAGTCTGTTCCGAGATTCCATGATGTTGACGTTACCGGCTTCAAATCTGGATTCGGCATAGCGTTTTTATCAATAGGAATAATAGAAACTCCATTATAAGTATCTTTGCTCAGATTGTAACTTCCCCATATATCATAAATACTAGCTTTATAAGTGGTACTACGTCCCCAAGTTACACGAAGAGCTCCGGCATCCAGAAACTTCCATTTTTTAGCAAAAGATTCACGGCTGAAGTTCCAGCGAAATCCTAATGAAGGATTTATTGCCCATTTCGCCTGCGACCCATAAGATGAATTTATTTCAGGACGAATATTGGGAGTAAATACGTATTTCCCACCAGGCAGCGATAACTGAGGATCTATAATAAGTGCAAACGTATTCTTTTTATCTGAAAAATTCGACCTTCCAGCTGCCATGGACGGCATACCGGACGACCATATATGGTCACTTGCCAATCCATTCAGCATAATAAAGTTACCGCTATACTTTTCGGATGAAAGTTCAAAACCTCCCTGTAAATCAAAATTTACAATTCCCAATTTTACGGTTCTTGACAACAATGAACGAACATACATATTATAACTATATTCACTACCGTTATTCCAAGTAGCCCTATTGGCATTCAAAATACCCGGCGTAAATTTCTCATTCTCCACAGTTCCGTATTTATATCCTAAAGTACTTCTCCATCTTATATCAAATGGCAACAGATACATGATATTCATACTTGCATCATAGACTACATTCTGATTATCTGCCTGGACAGAAAAAACAGACAATGCAGAATTGGAAGCTGTATACATAGACGGTGGAGGCAACAAGGAAGAAGCTGCCGAACCTGCGGCTACGCCGGATTGTGAGAAAGCATTTCCGCTACCATTACTATTTCGGGTTAATGTAGTGGCAAGATTTAGATCCAAATGAAATCTATCATTAGGCTTATATCCTACTGCTGCCCTGATACCGTATCGGTTAAAGTCCGTGTTTTTCACAATTCCTTTTTCCGTATAATAGTTTGCATTGATCTTATAGTCAAATTTCTCATTAGGTTTACCAGAGAAACTAAGATTATGAGTTTGATTGTAAGTCGTCTGATAAAAGACACCCTGCCAATCCGTATTATTATTGTAATAAGGATTCAAGCTATCTGACAGTGCCTGCAATTTATGGATTTCATTATATCCATGATAGGCGGATGTATCATTTCCCAAAATTTGCATAATTCTGAGCGCTCTCTCCGCCCCGCCTGCAAGTACATCTCTCAACCTCGGTGGTGTTTTCACTACAAAGTTAGCCGAATAAGAAACTTTCGGTTTGGCTGTTTCTCCTCTTTTAGTTTCTATAAGAATTACTCCGTAAGCACCTTTTGAACCATACAGGGAAGTTGCAGCTGCATCTTTCAATACTTGGATATTCGCAATATCTTCAAGTGGAATCATAGCCAACGGACTGACTGTCGCACCTGACAGCAAACCAGCTGCATCATAGCCCGTTACGTCTTCCTGCGGTATACCGTCAACTACAAACAAAGGAGGAGTCAGCCCCATCATAAACTCGCCATCACCGGAAGATTGAACGGAAATATCCGAGACTCCTCGAATTGAAAAACTTGGAAGACCTCCGGGAGTACCATTATTCATCTGAATATTTAATCCGGGAACACGCCCTTGAAGCAACTCCATCGGATTAGCAACAGGAGTATTGACCAGATCTTCTGCTTTAATAACCGTAACCGATGCTGTTACCGCAGCCTTGCTAACTCTTTTAAATCCGACTACAACTGTTTCATCAAGCATATTCTCTGTCGGACTCAGATATATTTGCATGCGTTCTGAAGGTTTAGTAACTTTGACTGAAAGACTGTCGAACGCCAAGAAAGAGAATACAAGTCGGTAACCACTCTTAACTTTTGTAGAGAATCGTCCGTTATCATCAGTTGTGGTTGAAAGCTGAGGCACAGTTTTTCCACTTTCATTTTTAACAATAACAGAAGCATAAGGCAATGTAGAATTATTGCTTTTATCTTTGACTACACCACTGACAGGAATATCCTGAGCCCGAACACCAACCGAGGTGACGGCAATCGCCATAGCCAACAAGCCATATTTAAATATATTTCTCATATTAGAATCATGGTATTAATTAGTTATTTTCCATCTTCAAACAAGGGGGCTCCTGCTGTAAATACAACTATTATCTCCCAATGAGCTTCCTTGTATATCGCAAATTCAAATGACATAGTGGATGTCATACGATAACCACTTGCTGTAATACGGTCATATAAAAAATTGACATTTATTCTATTACCATCTTTATTGGTATATTTTGATTTCATTTCAACCAATGGCATCGGATAAACTACATCGTACTTTACATATTCATCTGTTTTCTCCATGTTGAAACCATGAATCAGATTAGCCCAGTCTGTCTGATTAAAAGATGAAGGAGAGATCGGTGTATAATCCGGTCCATAAAAACGAAAAGTCAAACTTTTTACATCATCATCATTATCTTGGTTCTCACGAAAATAAATATGTACATCTTCAGGAAACATATAGTCTCCACTTTCTGTTTGAAAAAGGGTTAACGAATTTGGTGTAACATAGTCCTGTCCCTGCACCAACCCTGTTTCCGGATCGTATATACTCGGTTCGTAATCACTTTCTCTGACAGGTATAAGCTGCATATCAGTAAATGTTTTATATCCTCCCGAGTTTTTCACCAGCACATCAAAAATATAGCCATCACTCGGAGCACACTGCACAAAAGAAGATTCGGCATTGGACCACATCATAAATTCTCCGGAATGCTTTTTAACCTGAAAAAGAGTACGATATTCTATTTCTCTTTTAGCTTCTATTTCTTCTATAGACTTTTCGGTACCCATATATGGAGTTTTCCAAACTTTTACCGGGAAATATTCCGTCAATTCAGGTGCAGGACTTCCGTCGGCCCTCACGATTCGTGATATTTCGAAAGTAAGAGGAAGTGTTGAATTACCCGATGAAAAGTTGTCGGACATCAAAGTGTTTTTTCCTAGTTGAGGACGATATAGTTTTGTAGTAAAATTGACGTCTCTGTCGAAAGCATCCAAACTATCCGGCAAATATTTATCGACACACGATATGCTTAATAATACGCAGGAAAACAGCAGCGCAATATTTTTACTTCTTATATTCATTGCCATAATTATTAAATACGTAAATAAATTCATCAAAACCGAAACTGTGTTGAGGAGAAAGGATATGAATGATACCATTATTTGTATAAACATCATTCCATACCGTAGAAACTCTGTTCCAGTTATCTTTTACCTGAGAGTTTTTCATATCACTGAAAATAAGTTGTTTGACTCCTCCGCCTACAAATCCGGATGCCGGTTTGCGAGAACATTCTATATTCATTTGATAATTGTACTTCAAAGAATTTAAGGAGTTATTTCCTTCATTGGCTAGAATATTATCGGTATCGTAACTACCTTTAATAAGGTACTTGCATAACATTCGCTCAAGGTCAGCTCTATAATCATAATGATATTCGTTAATGATCGTATCATTTAAAGTCGGTGTTATAACATTAACAATCGTATCTTTAACAACAAACGGTTCAATTAATAAATCACTCAAATAAATCGCTTCACCCAACTCCTTTTGTTTACGGTACTCGTTAAGTTGCGCCAATGAGGAACGGATACATGCATCCGGTATGGCAAAAACTGTATATTGCACATCCGTCTGTTCCATCTGTTGTATGAAATCGGGAATATTGTTGACAAGAACCATCATAGAATCAAATTTCAAATTCAGCCTTTCATTCCCTGTGGACAAATAATCCAGAACGGTTCCATTAAATACTTCGGTTTCATTTTCCTCAGGATATGAAGCCACTTCGTAATCTGTACAAGACAGCATCCAAAGGGAAGCCGAAGTCAGACATAAAATAAATAGTATCTTATTCATTGTCGTTTTCTTTTTATTTCCAAAACTCATTTTGTTCAATCTGTGAATTAGCAGTAATGATATCTTCCGATACCGGCCAGTAGATTCCACCACTGCTGATCAGTCGCAAGAATGCCTCATTATCTTTCATCAGCTTTTGCCGACGGACAAGGTCATACCACCTCCAGCCTTCTCCCATAAGCTCTCTGCGACGCTCTTCAAATATCTCGGCAATTAAGCTTTCGCGATTATTCCCAAAATCCTTTTTAAAAGATACTTCTCTCAATCCACGATTTGTTCGGATCATATTCAGGTAGGATACAGCTTCTGTGCTCCTGTTTAGTGCGCATAATGCTTCAGCCCGTAGCAAGGTGATATCTTCAAGGCGAGTGAAAACAATAGACGAGCCAAAGACTCCGAAATCATTGTCTTTCGCCGATCCATCCTGAATAATCTTTATTTTACTGAACACCGGAGTTTCTTCATTCAAATTCTGAACATAATAGGATGAATATTTGATGGTATCTATGATTCCAAACCGCAAGTCATCAAAATTGGTAAAAATCGAAAATAAGCTGTCCTTTGAAATGTATATTTCAGGATAGGATTTTTGTACCAACGGATAAGCTAAAGTCAACTGTTCAAGATGTCCGCTTTGAGTTGCTTCGTTATCATTGTGAGCAAAATTAAATCCTAAAATCCTTGAACCTTTTACACTCGCATTCGAGTAAAACAGCCCTGTTTCTGAAGTCAAGTCGGCAATAGAAGTATATTTTGCATTAATCTCAGATGCATGATCTATTATAAATGCAGAATATGTCTCGGCTTCTGCATAATTTCCCTGCCAAGCACAGATGTGAGCTAATACAGAGTATGCAGATAACTTATTGAACAGTTTTCCCTGCCATTGGGCCCCATATGAACCATAATATAAATTCGTTTGAGTACCATATTGATAGGGTAAATCCTTTATAGCTGTCAACAGTTCTGCCTTAGCATAACTCAGCACCGTTTGAGCGTCTGTACGGGGCATAGACGGAAAAGTTCCGTTATCATAAGAATAGGTGACTAACGGCACATCTCCCCAGATTCTTACCATATAAAAATAAGCAAATGCCCTCAAAGCGCGTACTTGAGCAATGTCATATTTCAAGTTTTGTTCAGAATACGACCGGTCAAGTTCGACAGTTCGTGGAGCTTTTTCCATAAAAACAGATGCCGCATTGATTACCGCATAAAATCTTCTCCAGTTAGATACTTTCTTCAACAAGTCATATGGCTTGTTCAATTCATTATCAGACACAGCTTGTAAGTCACTACGCTTATAAACGGTAAAATCCCCCTTCCGCAAATCACCACATATCCAATGAGTATTGTTATCGGCTAAGGCTGCGCGTGTCAAGCCATATACTCCCATTAATGCTGATCGAGTATCTTCAAGGGTCTTCCATTGTTGGGTTTCCGAAGCTGCATGTTTGGGATCTACATCCAGAAAGTCATTGCAGGACTGCAGAAATAAACAGGCAAGTGCGGAGAAAAGAGCTAATCGCAATGTAGCCACATTATTCACTTTTATTATACTATAATTCTTCATAAGTATTATTTTTTTAATCTATCCTTTTAGGTATTCCATATCGATAAATCTTTGCAGACATGGTAAAATTATGACCACCTCGTGCAGTACCAAATAAAAGAGTTTATATCATTCTAACAATTGGTTTAAATTTAAAATTCTATCTTCCCGCCACTAACTTTTCTAATAAGTTTAGGCTTTTGTACATTTTTTTGTTCATACACTCGAAAAAGTTGCAAAAATGCCTTAATACGTCTAGATCGAACATTTTCAGATATACCCACTATAGAATCTTGCTTCCATACAGTTCGTATATATTCTGGAAAAAACTTGTGGCGATCACCTTCTTCATTTATCTCTAAAAGACGTTTTACAAATGCAGAAGATTCTTTTGGCGGCAACACACCACGCACCCATCTAATTCTTAAACTATCCGACCGTTGACGAATAACAGCCAGCTTTTTATTCCTCATTTCCAAAGAATCTTTCTCTACTGCAATCTTTTTACGGAGTTCTTTTTCTTCATCGGAAGTTATATTATTTTTCTGCTTCTTTGCAAATAACTCTTTTTCTAATTCTACACGCCTATTATTATGTTTCTCATACATTTGCCAAAGATCTTCAGTTCGGACTTTTAATAATTTATCAATCTCAGAATCAAATTCCTCATCACTTATTTGCGCATAACCAGAAGAAATACAGCTGAATAATATTAATGCTGTTACAAATAATTTCATATTCTTATTCTTTAATTAAACGTAAATTAGAATTTAAATCTCAATCCAAGTGAAACTGAGCGAGGAATGGGAAGCGAATACCCGTCATAGGTGCCATTGAAGTTTACTAATTCCGGATCACCTGCTGAAAAATTACTGAAAGATAACAGATTAGATCCTGTCAGATAGAAATACAAACTTTTAGGTATATTACTACCTACTTTCTTTATAGGAAGTGTGTAACCAACAGTTATATTTCTCAGTTTCAGGTATGACAGCTTTTCAAGGAACAAATCCTGTTCTGCACGGTAAGGATGAACACTGCTTTGCGGATTGTATATAGGATAATCGTCACGCTGATTAGTGTTTTGCCAAAAGAAAATCTCTTTAACAGACTGCAAGGACTGAATATTATCCAAAGTCGCAAAGTCGTAACGTTGTTGATCGCGCAGATTTAAAGCACTATGCCCCAAAGCAAAGAAGAGATTGAAGCTGAAATCGAATCTTTTATAAGCAAACTGGTTAGTCAATCCTCCTGTATAGGGTGGAATGGCATGTCCGGTCAGCACACGGTCATTGTCGTTAATCTGATTGTTTCCGTCAACGTCTGTCCAAACAGGATCTCCTGCTTTAAAAGGAACTCCATTTACGTTCAGTGGTTTCCCATTCATAACAGGAACTTCTGAGTCGTTTGTATAAATGCCTTTATTTTGATACACCCAAAAGGCATCAACTGACTGTCCTACTTGTAGTTTATGGTCGCCTATCACAGTTGTCTTCTGGTTTTCGGGAAGTTTCTCTAGTTTGTTCTTATTATAACTTGCATTGAAAGACAAATCCCACTTCAACGGAGTGTTCTTCAAAATGGATGCCGAAAGATTTAATTCCAATCCCTGATTACTGATATCCATTCCACTGGCCAGTTTATACTCATATCCCATTTCTTGAGTGACAGGCAAATATGTCAATAAATTCTTTTCATAATTCTTATACAGACTTATTTCCGCAATAATGCGATTGTCGAAAAAAGAACCTTTCAAAGCGAGCTCCATTTTATCAGAATAGGGAAGCTTTAAATCATAACCAACCCAACCCGATGCATACGGACGAGTAATTGTTGCAAATCCATTAGCTGAGGAAAGTAACGGTTCGCCACTCCATGTGATACTTGTAGCCAAGTATTGAGGACCTAATTCATATCTATCGGACTGGAATGATTTGGCTATTCGTGCATAAGATGCACGCAAAGACAATCCAGACAATGCAGTACTACCTGTAAAAAATTGATTCTTTAAATTCCATTCAGCAGAGGCAGCGGGTGTAAACATCCATCTGTGATCCGACTGGATAGCGGAATTTCCGTCGTATCTTGCCAATAATCCCACATTAAGCAAGTTCTTATACTTATAATCTAAAGCTATTGAAGTCGATACCCACCTATTCTCCAAACGATTAACATAACGATACTGCTTGAAGTTCCCGGTACTTGTTGTCGGCTTCATATCATCATCACCATCATAGGCACGAGTATAATTATAGTGATACAAATCGCTGGTTATAGAGCCATTCCACTGAACATTCAACTTATGAATATCAGCTAAAGGCAACAAATAGCTCGCTGAAGTTTCACCTATAATCCGTTGATTGTATCCTGAATAGTTAGAGACAAAGTTGACGGACTCCAACAAAGCCATAGGCCAAAAAGCGCGACGAACATTTGTTGTATAATCAAGTTTGATGCTGGCTGTAGCATTGAATCTTTGCTTAGTATAGCTCAAAGCCAACAATCCATTCAGTAAATTGTTATAATTATCATCTTTAGTCAAATCATTGGATATTAAAAAGTCATTATACAAATTGCCGGCAGGTGCAAGCGGAGTTGAAAAATCAACCATATACTCCATCTCAGCAAACCTGTCTCTAAAATTCCGATTCCTGACACGGTCTATCTTAGCGGCATTAATAATTGTACTAACATTCAAGCCATCCAAAGGAACCATATTCAAGGCAAAACCAATATTATATTTCGTATAAGAGGTATTGTCCGCTGCTCCCGCATCTTTTGTCGTTGCGAGTGTAAATACATAATTCGCTTTTTTTGAACCACCACCGATAGAAGCATTTACATTATATAAGAGTGATGACTGATAATAATCGTCTGCCCAGTCCGGTTTACCAAAATAACGTACATCTCTTGTATCCATAAGATAATCGGGTTGTTTGCCCGGTGTAAGAGAATACGTATCATAGAAACGTTGACGGAATGCTTTTTCGTATGATCCATTCGTCATACGAACCGAAGACGGAGCAAAGGCCATTCCTGCCGAAACTCCGATAGAGACGTTCTCCCCACCATAATAACCGTCTTTGGTCGTTATCCAGATGGCGCCATTGGCAGCTAAAGGACCTAATTTGGCAAGCTGAAGCGGATCTTTGATAATTTCGATTGACTCTATGGAAGATATATCCAATCCCGCCAGCATGTTGGCAGCGGCTCCTATCGGATTAATATCAAACTGCTTGATATCGTACACATAGCTATTTTCCAGCATCAATGGAACGCCATTCAAATAAACTGTCGGCTGAACACCGGACACATCTTTATTAGAAAAGACAGGTGAAGATAAGCCACGAACCAGCATGCTTTGAATGGTACCAGGCTCACCATTATTTTCCTGTACATATACACCGGGCACATTCCCTTTCAGTAATTGCTGAATAGATAAAAATTGAGAGCGCTGCAACATCTTGATATCAACAGTATCACTCACCCCAAAGGAGTCTATACTACGATTAGTAACGAAACGAGATCCTACATTCTTCTCAAAAGAGTCTTTTTTCATATAGGTCTTCACAGAATCAATATTCGCGGGCGAACTTGATTGAGACGCTATCGCTCCACTAAATCCTAAAAAGCCCATGACAGCCAGCAAACGACAAACAGGCTTCTGCAAAAAGAAATTAGGTAAAATTATCACCATACTATTAGATTTATAAAGTTATTTAGACCAAATAAGTATTAGTTGTGCATCAAATGCATCACAAAAGTGCGAGTTATCCAGTAGAAAGAAGTTCTCTAATCATTCAAAAACCTCCAAAATTGGACCATAATCGCTATTAACTATCATAGGTCTAAAAATCGTTCAATATAAGTTCAGAAATCATTCAAAAGGGATAGATCATTGATATATAGAAAAGTACGCATCTTCCATTAAGATACGTACTTGTGCAATTTAAGTTCATATTATTTTTTATCCTAACAAGATTTTTGATATTCCTTTGGAGTTACACCAAATTCTTCTTTAAAACAAGTTGCAAAATATTTAGGATTAGAAAATCCACATTCATAAGCTACCTCTGCTACAGATATTGATTTATCCTTCAATAACTGACTACCATGTTTTAGTCTTATATTTCGAATAAACTCAATGGGAGACAGCCCTGTTGCTATTTTCATTTTCCTATATAGAGAAGATTTAGACACAGCTAATGCATCCGCTAATTGAACCACATCAAAATCTCCTTCCGACATATTTGATTTTATAACAGAAATCACTTTATCCAAAAACTCTTTATCGATAGAAGAAGGTTCTAAAGAATCAATATTGACTTCTACATTAGATCGAAACTCTTCTTGTTTGTTTTTCTTATGCATTATAAAATTATTAATACGAGCCTCTAATATTTTTAATTCAAATGGCTTGGATATATATCCATCCGCTCCCGCATTATAACATTCAATGCGATCTTCCACGGTATTTTTAGCTGTTAATAATATGATAGGAATGTGACTGGTTTCCAAATTTGACTTTAAAGTGCGACAAAACTCTAGACCATCCATTTCAGGCATCATCACATCACTTATAATAATATCTATTTCATTATCTTTTATAACGTTCAGAGCTTCTAATCCATCTTTTGCAATAAGTACATGATAATGCTTGGATAGAATTTTCTCCATCAAAAACAACAATTCTTCATTATCCTCCACCAATAACAAATGAACGTCAGCTATTTGCATATCTTCGCCTTCGCCAACCTTTGAATCAATCAATTCTTCTTTCTCTAAAATAAGATCCGTATTTATGCCATTTGCCGAAATATGTTCTGATATTAATTCATCTTCCTGATAACTATCTTTATTAATGGGAAGATCTACAGTAAAAGTACTTCCCTTACCTAATTCACTTTCAACATTAATAGTGCCATGATGTAACTCCACTAAATCCTTTGTTAAGGATAACCCAATCCCATTAGATTCACTTTCATCTCCTTTATTTATTGTATAAAATCTTTTGAAAACATTCTCCAAATCAACAGGAGCAATACCTTCTCCGGTATCAACGACCTGTATTCGTAAATGATGATATTCAGACTCCCAATATGAATCTACTATTAATTTTATATCTCCACCATTAGCTGTATATTTACAAGCATTAGATAATAAATTAGATACTATCTTATCTAATTTATCTCTATCAAAATAAGCCATTAAATGTCTATCTTCAGTCAAAAATGTAAAGGTTTGATTTTTCTTTCTCATCAATGGAGTAAAGTTTATCTTACAAACATCATCTATAAATGATATGACATCACTTTTTGATACAGATATTTTCATGTTCCCACTTTCCACCTTACGGAAATCTAAAATTTGCTGTAATAGTCTACGTAATTTATTCACATTAGAACGAATCATAGTTAACTGAGAAATCCGACTACCATTCGTCATTTCCGCATCATCAATCAAACAAGTAATAATAGTTAAGGGAGTTAATAAATCGTGCGATATATTTGTGAAATAACGTAATTTTGTTTGCACCAATTCTTCTGACTTCTCTTTATCTATTTGAGCTATTCTCAGTTCGTGCCGCAACTGAATACGACGTTTCATCCTGTGATAGAAAAGATACAGACATAAAAGTGTAAACACAATATAAAATAAATAAGCCCACAATGTTTCATAGAAAGCAGGCTGTTTAAACACCTGAACTTCTGCTATATAATTGCTCCATAAGCCATTTACATCAGTTGTCTTTAGATAAAAAGTACGTTTACCTTTAGGTAATTGATTGTAAAATGCAAATTGACGATCGCCTCTGACATACACCCAATCATCATCAACTCCATCCATTTTATATGCATATTTAATTTTGTCAGGAAACGCATAATTTAAAGAAGAAAAATCTATCTCAATATTTTTATCTCCTGCATTTAAAGAAATGATCTGACTTCTTAAATTAAAACGTTGGTTGTTTTTCTCCAAAAGACTAGAAACACCATCTATCTTAACATCTGCCACCATCGTTCTAATTCTACGAGGATTATCAGACAAATGATCATAAGGAGTAAATACTGAGATTCCCTTATTTCCTCCATATAATATTTTCCCAGCACGAGTTTTATAATAAGAATTAGGCATAAAAGAATTTACCATCACATCAGTCATTGTCGAGTAATCCATGATACCACCATTTTTAGGGTCGTATTCAATTACCCGCTTATTGGTAGAAATCCAAATATGTCCCAACTGATCTGTTATAATATTAAAAATACCTTCTTCAAGCATATCAAACATATCAGATAAGTTTTCCACTTTATTGGTTTGAGGGTCATAAGTGAATACATCCCCATCCTGGCTACCCATCCACACCAAGCCATTATCATCCACACAGATTGCTCCAATATTATCACTTATTACTCCCTCTGCGTGAGTCTTCAGATTTCTTAAATTCTTCTCTTCTAATGTCAGATCAGAGGATATTTTTGCATTATACACGCCTTGCTTTCTTGTACTAATCCATAGGGAACCATCTTTACCTTCTCCAATTCCTATTATATCTACAAATGGAAACTTAGCATCTTGAAGTATCTTTTCGTTTGCCGGTTTAACCAAAATACCTTTAGTTGTTCCCACCCAAAGGTTATGGTTACTATCAGTATAAAATAAACGCGGGAATCCTGAATTATCCACATAATCAGTTAATTTCAAAGTCCCCAATAGTTCTATTTCTTTTTTATCCTTCTTCACCCTGTAAATTTCCGGATAATACTCAGACCCCAGCCATATCTCATTAAGCAATGGAGCAGAAGTAATGCAGCTTACATTTCTCAAGTTAGTAATGTTTTTTAGAGAAGGAATATCTTTATAAAAGAGAAGTTTATTAGAATCCGGATTGTAAATTCCTATTCCCCAACGATTCTGGTCTATCCATAAATCTCCTTCCTTATCTTCATATATGTTCTTTATATTTGTAACAAATCCCGTCTTTTCCCGAATAACTGGAAAAGAGTAATTTTGTACTAAAGGTTTATTTAAATCAATCATTGATACTCCTTCATTAAAGGCAGCAATCCATAAATTACCTGACTTATCTTTTACTATTTCACTAAAAATATTATTTAACTTAGAAGAAATATGAGATATATCCACAGTATTAATTATATTTCCAGGACGTTTTTGAAGTGCATAAAGTCCCTGTGTAGATACAATCCATATATAACCATACTTATCATCCTGAGTAATACTAAAGCAACCATTCATGTCCCAATGCTCATTACTTTTAATATCCACATGACTATACATTAAATCATCTTTCTCCTCCGGATAAAGTAAAAAGATCCCGCTTTCCCATGTTAAAATCCAATGTTGCTTCTTATTATCTTGAAAAACTTTAAATGGATTATTTAAAACTCCAATATGAGGCATAGCAATAAATGAATCTGTTTTTGAATTATATCGATGTAATCCCCTTTCCCATAAAGTTACCCAAATATTCTTATCTGTATCTTCATAAATAGAATTCACACTAGTAACAGGTAAAGTAGAATCATATCTTTTGCAAAATGAGAAATCGGCAGAACAACGAAAAACAGAAGTTAACGTCCCAACCCATATCCATCCATCACTATCCACTATCATTGTCCGAATCTCTTGATCTTTCAAATCATTGTGTATAACTGGTATTATCTGATAAGTTCGCTTATCCAGTATATTAATCCCTTTTTTAGTTCCTATAAATAAATATCCATTTTTATTTTCCGCAATACAAGTAATTTCATTATTCGTCAAAAGATCCGGTGATTTCAACCCAGAACGAAAAACAAGTAATCGATAGCCATCATAACGACACAAGCCATCTTTGGTTCCTAGCCACAAAAAGCCTTCCCGGTCACAATGAACCCGTAAAACAGTACTTGACGGCAAATAATTATTTAATGGAAGTGTAGATACCGACATTTGTTGTGCAAAGGCACACGAAAACAATTGAATAAAAAACAGTACTATATAGAATTTTATTTGATGTTTCATAGTAGAATTAAATATAAAGACGTATTTTCTATGCAATATTAAAATAAAGAAAGCTATCACTGTTCATAAATCCCTTAAAATATATTAATTTAAGACTAACACAAACATATGTGGTCTATTTTTAAACCTTTCTGAATGATTTTTATCCCACTTTGAACAGATAACTTAAAATTATACGTATTTGAATCATTCCAGCACCTATATATGAATATGATTCAGCAACTTTGCAAACAAGAAGTAAACACTGATTATCAGTTCAATCATAAATAATTAATTTATAAAACATTTCTGTATCATGAAAAAAAAATATGTAAAGATTATGTTTTTATCATTGTCATTGCTGACAATTAGCACAACAGCTACTTATGCAGTTCAACCCGAAGATGATAAAAAAGAAAATGAAGCCTTACAAACCTCAACAGAGGAACATCTACCATTACTAACGATTAATGGTACAAACGCATCATCATCCTTCATTGTCAATTCCGAGGCTTTACTCGGCAAAGAAATAACAATTACAGCTCCAAACGGTTTCACCGTAACTCCGACTGTTATAGCAGCCAACTCTGGGAAACAAAAAGTGAAAGTGACCTTAAACAGTACTAAAAGACTGACTGAAGGGAAAATTATTCTGCGAAGTGGAGATATCCGTTCATATATAAAAGTAAAAGGATTTGGAACTGCCCTTCCAGTGAAAGACATTGCAGCATCTCCTGTTTATAAGAAAGGGAATGATACGGAATTTACCAAAGCATTCACTCCAAATTCAAAAGGATATACTATTGAGTTCAAAATAAAAACAGATGACTCGGAGAAAAACTTTTATCCTTATTTTGTAAACGAAAAAGGTTATGGATTCAAAGCGTATATTACCTCTAATGAAATTGGATTATTCAATGCCTACAAAAAAGAGATCAATAATCCTGCAACAAATGGAAAAGCAGGGGGAAAAGGCAAGTTCTATAATAATGATGGACAAGCACATGTTTATCGTTTTGCCATAACACCAGATAACCGTGCCTTCATTTATAGAGATGGAATTCCTGTAGATTCCGTTAGAATTATAGACTACGCTCCCCAGCCAAACTTTGCAGAGAAAGTTGGCAAACCAGTAGAAAATCTTTTGAAGAACCCAAACTTCGAAGGAGAATTTGATGTAAATCCAGAAACAAAGTTAGTTAGTAGAGTTGAGGGGTGGGATGTTGTTATTGGCGACCGTTGGAATTCAGAACAACAAATTCTTCCTGAAGAAATTGATAATAATCAGGACCTGGACAATCATGTTTTTGAAATTAGACCCTATAAATGGGCAGCTGGCTGGAGTGATGGTATCCTAATGCAAGTGGTAGATGTTGTACCGAATGAAAGTTACACACTATCTGCTCTATTAAAAGGAGGAATAGCAAAAAAAGAAGGAAAACTCACCGGTAAAATGATCATAGAAGAAGTGCAAGACCCTGAAAAAAAAGTCATCACAGAAATTGCCAGTGACAACTGGGAAACTTATTCAATGGACTATACTACTTCTGCCGAATGTAACCAAATTCGTGTATCCTTTACAGTAGGACGTGGAGGATGGGGAAATGATATCGGAGCTGTCCGTGTAGACAACGCTAAACTGACCGGCACATCACGTACATACTCGCCCAAATTCGGTTTTATAGATAATACTGCTGATGTGGAATATTTCACAATTGACGAATCTGGAGCCTATGCCCCTGCACAGCCCGAAATAACTATTAATATTGAAGACTAAAATAACAAAAACATGAGAATAACTCTATTTATCTGCTTTATGTTCTCATTCACCTCTATTTTTTCACAAAACACCCAGATCAGTCCGGGTGTTTTGTGGAATGACATAGATGGGGAGCAAATTAACGCACACGGTGGATGTGTCGTTTACGAAAAAGGAACTTATTATTGGTTTGGAGAAGATCGTACAGGTTTTAAATCAAATGGGGTAAGCTGTTATCAATCTAAAGACTTATACAACTGGAAACGGCTGGGATTGTCGATGAAAACGACAGGTGAAGCCAGAGAAGACATGAATGATATATCGCAGGGACGTTTGTTCGAACGTCCCAAAGTAATTTATAATCCCCAAACTAAGAAATGGGTAATGTGGAGTCATTGGGAAAGTGGAGATGGATATGGAGCTGCACGTGTTTGTGTAGCAACAAGCGATAAAATAATGGGGCCTTATGTACTTTACAAAACATTTCGCCCTAATAAAAACGAGTCCCGTGATCAGACGTTATTCGTAGATACAGACGGGAAAGCATATCATTTCTGTTCTACGGATATGAATACCAACATGAATATTGCATTACTTAGAGACGATTATCTGGAGCCGACTCCGACAGAAACTAAAATTTTAAAGGGACTTAAATATGAGGCACCCGCTATTTTTAAGGTTGGGGATATGTATTTTGGATTGTTTTCCGGTTGCACAGGCTGGGAGCCCAATCCCGGGAAAAGTGCCTACAGTACTGATATACTGGGGAACTGGACAACAGGGAATAATTTTGCTGTAGACAAACTCAAACAAGTTACTTACAACTCCCAAAGCTGTTATGTATTTAAAGTGGAGGGTAAAGAAAAAGCTTATATATACATGGGTGACCGTTGGAACTCTAAGGATGTAGGAAAGTCTCATCATGTGTGGTTGCCCATTAGTATGCGCTCAGGCTATCCTGTCGTAAAATGGTATGATCAATGGGATTTAACCGTGTTTAATAGTATGTATCGCTATAAAAGAGCTGCAGAAATCATACCCGGTAATATATACTCATTATTAGAAAAGACCTCTGATCGTTTAGTGTCTAAACCTGCCAATGGTTTCAGTATAGCGGATGATGATGATGACATCAATCTAAGTCTGGAGTTTATAAAGACTAATATACCCAACGTATATAAAATAAAAGATACCAAAACCGGAAAGTTTTTGGAATCACTGTTCGGAACTTTACGCCTGAATTCCGAGAAGAAAGATGATGCTCAATGCTGGGTATTCAACCTACAGGAAGATGGTTATTATCAGATACAAAATCTGAAAGATAAAAAGTATGTTACAGTTTCCGGTTCAAATACATTTGCCGGAAGTAATTTATATCTTACTGAACTATCCAAGAAGTTAATGCAAGATTTTGCAGTATATTTCGATTCCAATAAATATAAATATAAGGAAGCAGATATATTCTCTGATGCCTACAAGGCTAATAATCTAAAACAGATGAAAGCCCAATAAATTTCTCATATGTAATTCTGATAAATTAAATTTGTTACATTATGAACATAAAAAGTCAACAGGCAAAAAATAGTTTTTTATTCATATTTATATATCTATGTAGTCTGTCTTTGCAACCAGCTTTCGCAACTCAATCGAAAGAAGTTATAACAACAGATATCTGGGCAGCCACTGCCACTGTATTCAAACTTGTCGGTGAAAAAGCTGTCAACAATGTAAAACTGAATTGGATGCAACGAGAGGACGCCGACCTTTATAAAATCTACCGGGATGGAAATTGTATTGGAGAAGCTAAAGGAAATACATACGATGATTATAATCTGAAAGCAGATAAAACTTTTACCTACCATGTAGAAGCATTTAAAGAGGGGAAGAAAATAGCCACGTCCGCTTCTCAACAAGCAACAACCTTCACCCCTAACGGCGAAACTAAAGTTTATGATAATCTAAACGGAAAATATATCACCAAAGAATCTGCCCAAAAACCTCAGGGTATGAAAATTGGGGAGCTTTATTTCTCTTATAAAATGGAAAACGTTGAAAAGGAAGTAGATGGACAAACACTCAAAGGATGGCTAGCTACAGAAAGCTTTTCTCCGACAGGGCTCAATGGTAGTTGGAGTACTTCCCGTGAACTGGCTTTTTACCCAAATGTAAAATTTGAGGGTATTGCTTTCCGATATAACGCAAAAACCGGTAAGGTAGTACTTTCAGCACATTATGAAGATCAAAGTGGATATGTTGCAGCTAAAATCTATCTGGCACAAATAACTCCCAAAGGCGAGCTCGAAGTAGGCACTATGGAACGACCATTGGGCTATGACTCTAGAGATCAATCTCTTTTCATTGATGATGACGGTACAGCTTATCTCCTTTCAGCTACAAATATGAACAGAGATATAAACATCTATAAGCTAGACCCTTCATGGACTAAGCCTGTTTTATTAGTTAATACAATATGTAAAGGACTACATCGGGAAACTCCTGCAATCATCAAAAAAGACGGAGAATATTATTTCTTCAGTTCAAAGGCTTCCGGATGGTATCCGAGTCAAACCATGTATACATCTGCCGCTGATTTAGGAGGCGAATGGACACCTATGAGAGAAATTGGCAATAATTCTACTTTTGATGCACAGTTTAACAGAATCAGTACAGTTGGAAAAACCTGCGGAGTATGGAGTTACCACTGGGGAGCGCAACGAAAATATAAAACTCCGGCTGGCAATTTCCCGAGAATTTCAATAGCCGCATTTAACAAAGGATATGCTTCGATGGATTATTACAGATACCTGGAATTTAGTGACAAATATGGTATTATCCCTGTTCAGAACGGTAAAAACCTGACATTAAATGTACCGGTGACAGCCGCTGTCCCAGGAGCGAGAGGAATTAAAGCTGATTGTATCACGGATGGAGCTTGTACTGAATCTTCTACTTATTTCCAGAAAAGTTCAAATGCTGCTACAGGTTCTCCTTATATGTTTACCATAGATATGCAGAAAGAAGCCGTGATTTCTGAGATTAATCTTTCGACAAGATTGGTTAACGGTTCCGAGGCTGCCTACAAATATACCATTGAAGGAAGCCGGGATGGAAAAAGTTATAAAATGCTCGTAGACGGCAAATTAAACTGGCAGGTAGGATTTCTAATTCTGAATATTGAAGATCCGTCGCTCTACAGATATTTACGGCTCCGCGTATACGGTGTTGTCAATGTACATAAAAACAATTCTGCAATGTGGGCAGATGGCATTTATGAATTTGCTGCTTACGGAAAACCACAATAAATAAGAAAGCAAAGTGTATTAGAAAAAGCCAGTTAACTATTTAAATGTTGACTGGCTTTTCATTTTGCATCGATCACAAAAAGTTACCCTATTAAGCTTTCTGTATTTAACGATTCCATTATTCGTTAATATATACCATTTTGTACAAGCAAATAATAAACTAAAGCCCAATCCTGATCATTTGCATATGGATCGTAGAATCCGCCCTTTACTCCGTTAACCTTATTTGGATAAATATAGGCGCAAGAAGCTTTTCCATCTTCAAAGAATAAACACAGATTATTTCTCACAATATTCTCTGCACGCTCTTTATATGAATGATCTCCCGTACATTGCGAATAAAGATAAAAAGCAGCTCCTGACAATGTACTCCAATAGTGTGGAAAAGTATCTCCCCACATTTCCCGCTTACCAAACCAATAACCATCCCAATGACGAACAGCTATTTCATTCAAATGATAACTGGGTTGTTTGCCATTGAAAGCTTCCAATACAGGCATTTGAATCTTTGCCCCATCCAAATATTTCTGCCTTCCGGTTTCCATATAAAGTTGAAGCAAGAACATGACTGATGGAGCTACAATGGCTTGTTCGTAGTTTACTTCACTAGCCGGATAATTCAAACCATTTTTCAAAAAAGTATCACCAACTGCAATATAATCATTCTCCAGCTCTTGATATTCTCTTTGCATATCAGCATTTTTTAAAGTTTGTAGTCCTAAGCGAACCGGTATACCTATGGCATAAAAACCATGTCCGAACTGTTTGAACATAGACCGCAAAGTCATATAACCATGTTTAGCATATTGTTTGTCATTGGTTATTTTATACATCTGGAAATAAAAATCCGCTACCCATACATAATTGTACGCCCTGTTACGTCCCTTCTGATCGACTGAAGAGAAAGTCTTATAGTCAGCATCTTGCAATCTATTACGCAAAAAACTTGCATATCGCAATAAAGACGCCTTTACTTCAGCAACAGGATGCAATTGATAATACTTTGCTAAAAGTACCCCCATACCGACTCTTTCAGCACCTTCATCCCTGTCAACCGGATTACAGTTATGCGTATTATTCAGATATATTTCATTCTTTTCATTATCATAAACCATATAAGCATCTCTACGCGTATTCGAACTTTTCATCTGTTGATTTGCAACTATAAACTCTACTCGTTTTTTAATCAAATCATTCACATTACTAATCACCAAACAATTTGCATGAGTTTTTTTCCCTGCGCCATATAGTATATCAAAACGCACTTCTCCCAACTGATCCATTACTACTTCAGCATACCATGCTGTTCCTTGTTTTTTCATAGGGATAGTGACATCATTCTTTTTAAGTATACAGTCTTTTACCATCTGCCCACCTGATATTTTCACAAGGGCAGTTTCTCCCTTCTCAAATACATACTTGTTGCAAGATACCCAGACACTCTCTCTTTCCAATAACTTTTGACGGAAATCATCTCCACCTTTATGCGAAAAGATATACCACGAAAATACTTGTTCATCACCCGGCATCAATTTCATATCCGGAAGATTCAAAGAAATAATTCCTCTTGTATGAGAGTTACCCTTATTTCTATCACGCTCTGATATTTCATAACTTTTAATTTCGCCTTCCCTCAAAACCAGTCCCAAATGTGGAGCATATCCTCCCATACGTGTTGCGTTTACATAAGCTGCATTATCACCCTCCCATATATGAGCGTTAGCCCGCATATTTATACAAGCTTGTGCCCCTGGATAGTTATCGTTGAATGGAGTATAGATGCCTATATCCGATAAAAGTATTTCCTCTGTTCCATCGTTTCGGAAAGTATACTCTTCTATTAAATCTTCTCCTTTCATACTCCTTTCTACAAGGATACATATATCTCCAACTCGGTAAGTAACTTCTCTCCCATCCTGCTTTATACTGGCAGGAAGATTCCAAAACAGCTTGTTTTTCTGATTTCTTCTCACCTCAGTGAAATAGCCAAGTCCCCAACCATAATTCTCCTTTATCCAAGGATATTGGCTACCATCTGTTGCTATCAGCCAATTCATGTTCTGTTTATCATTATCAATATTCATTGATTGTATAGCTCCAGTTTTCGAATTCACTGTAAAGTTTACTTTTTGGGCTTTAACAGAAATGCATATTACTGTCAACAACCCAATACCACAAACCTTTAAAAAAGGATTCTTTACTTTTCCCATTGACATCGTCCTATTTTTCTTAAAACAGGGCTTACTTCTTTTAGATAAATCTAAATCCATTGTTTCTCATTTAATTAATTATAGTTATTAAAAATATCATTGCTAAGTAATTATTCAAAGATAATTCTTTTTTAAATGGGAAAAGTTCTATAATCATTCAAAAGGGAACAGTAATAAATAAAATACCTCATCCTTGTCGAGGGCAATTCCCCGTTTGACTAAATTTCATTCAAATCCGTTCAATTTTAATTCAACATTTCAAAATCCGGTGGATTAGTCAGTTGTATATCCAAGCAGAGTACACTTAGAGAGCAAATAGTAAAAAGAAAAAATTCAATCCATTTATTCGCTAGAATCAAAGAAAGTCCCTATCTTTACCCCAAGCAATTTTTATTATTCACCATTAAATGTAAATATTATGGCAAGTAGAAGAGAACTTAAAAAGAACGTAAACTATATCGCAGGAGAATTATTCACTGAGTGCTTAATCAATAGTATGTTTATCCCTGGTACTGATAAGGCTAAAGCTGATGAACTGATGGCTGAGGTTTTAAAGATGCAGGATGAATTTGTCAGCCGCATCAGCCATACAGAACCGGGCAATGTGAAAGGTTTTTATAAGAAATTCCGAGTAGATTTCAATGCAAAAGTTAACGAGATTATTGAGGCCATCGGAAAATTGAACTAAAGATCAGAATGAAGAAAGCAATTTATAGCTTTATCTATTACCGCCTGTTAGGGTGGAAGACAAACGTTACGGTACCTAATTATGATAAATGCGTGATATGTGCCGCACCACACACAACGAACCTTGATTTATTTATTGGAAAACTGTTTTATGGAGCATTAGGCCGTAAAACAAGTTTCATGATGAAAAAAGAGTGGTTCTTTTTTCCGTTAGGAATTATTTTTAAAGCTGTAGGCGGAATTCCCGTAGACCGTAGTCGGAAAACTTCGTTAGTTGATCAGATGGTTCATCATTTTGCTGAATGCAAAAAGTTTCATCTGGCTATCACACCCGAAGGAACCCGCAAGGCGAACCCGAACTGGAAAAAAGGGTTTTATTACATCGCCCTTAAGGCTCAAGTGCCTATCGTTCTGATAGGTATTGACTATAGTACAAAGACCATAACGTCCACTAAAGCAATTATGCCGACGGGAGATCTTAATAAAGATATGCGGGAAATCAAACTGTACTTCAAGGATTTCAAAGGAAAACATCCTGAGAATTTTGCACTTGGAGAACTTTAAGAATAAAGTAATAAGTAATAGGTATTAAGTATTAATCGTAGCTGCTGAAATGCTGCTTCGCATGGTATATTACCTATTACTTATTCCTTATTACCTATTACTTATTCCCTATTACTTAAAACAGGCATCATGGATTCGATTCGTATTTCCATAGTACAAACCGATATCGTTTGGGAAAACAAACAAGAAAATCTCCGTTTGCTCCACGAGAAGCTGCAAAGTCTCTGTGGAACAACGGAGATTGTTGTTTTACCGGAGATGTTTTCTACAGGATTCAGTATGCAGAGTGATATGCTGGCGGAAGCAAATTCCGGTGAGACGATTACAGCACTGAAACAATGGGCTTCTTTGTTTCAAGTGGCCATCTGCGGGAGTTATATCACTGTAGACAACGGAAGATATTACAATCGCGCTTTCTTTCTGACGCCGGAAGGAGAAGAATTCTATTATGATAAACGCCATCTGTTCCGCATGGGACGTGAGGCAGAATATTTCTCGGCAGGCGATGAACGTCTGATTATCCCTTACCGTGGCTGGAATATCTGTCTGCTTGTATGCTACGATCTTCGTTTTCCGGTGTGGAGCCGGAACGTAGCCAATCAATATGACCTATTAATATATGTAGCAAACTGGCCTATCCCCCGCCGTCTGGCATGGGATACACTGCTTCGTGCCCGTGCCTTGGAAAATCAGTGTTACGTATGCGGGGTCAACAGAGTAGGTATAGACGGATATCATCTGAAATACAACGGAGGAAGCAAAATCTATTCAGCGCTCGGAGAAGAAGCGGCCTCCGTGCCCGACGAAACGGAGGGCATAGCAACTGCTACGCTTCATCTGACCGCACTTCATCAGTTCAGAGAAAATTTTCCGGTATGGAAAGATGCAGACGAATTCCAACTCCGCCATTCGTGATAAAACAAATGTTAAAAACGATTTGAAGGTGCAACAATACCTAGAAGTTAGTAGTTAATTATATAGACTTCTTTTGTATCTTTGTCGTGAAAATACAGTCGTAAGGACGCTAATCTTACATAACTTAATTAACAACTTTATGAAAACAAATCTTAGTTCTCAAATCAGTCTCCACCGGGTCTCCCCCAGATACTACAGACCGGAGAATGCATTTGAAAAATCAGTCTTGACAAGACTCGAGAAAATACCTACAGACATTTATGAGTCTGTAGAAGAAGGGGCTAACTACATTGCTTGCGAAATAGCACAAACCATCCGCGAAAAACAGAAAGCAGGACGCTTTTGCGTACTAGCACTCCCCGGAGGTAACTCACCCAGTCATGTCTATTCGGAACTGATCCGCATGCATAAGGAAGAAGGACTGAGCTTCCGTAACGTGATCGTATTTAATATGTATGAATACTATCCGTTGACAGCCGATGCTATCAACAGCAACTTCAATGCTTTGAAAGAAATGTTGCTGGATCATGTCGATATTGACAAACAGAATATATTCACTCCCGATGGAACCATCGCCAAAGATACCATCTTTGAATATTGCCGTCTGTACGAACAGCGCATCGAAAGTTTCGGAGGTATTGACATTGCCCTGCTGGGTATCGGTCGTGTAGGTAATATCGCATTCAACGAACCGGGTTCACGTCTGAACTCTACCACACGTCTGATCTTATTGGACAATGCATCGCGCAACGAAGCATCCAAGATTTTCGGAACGATAGAAAATACTCCGATCAGTTCTATCACAATGGGAGTATCTACCATTCTTGGCGCTAAAAAGGTATATTTGCTGGCATGGGGGGAAAATAAGGCAGCAATGATCAAAGAATGTGTGGAAGGTCCGATTAGCGACACTATTCCTGCATCTTATCTGCAAACTCACAACAATGCTCATGTAGCGATCGACCTTTCGGCTTCCATGAACTTAACACGCATCCAACGTCCATGGTTGGTAACATCCTGCGAGTGGAATGATAAACTGATCCGCAGCGCTATCGTATGGCTGTGCCAGTTGACAGGCAAACCGATTCTGAAGCTGACCAACAAGGACTACAACGAAAACGGTCTGAGCGAACTTCTGGCATTGTTTGGTTCTGCTTACAATGTAAATATCAAGATTTTCAATGACTTGCAGCATACCATCACCGGATGGCCGGGTGGCAAACCTAATGCTGATGATACCTACCGTCCGGAACGTGCCAAACCGTATCCGAAACGTGTGGTTATCTTCTCTCCGCATCCGGATGACGACGTTATCTCCATGGGTGGAACCCTCCGCCGCCTGGTAGAACAGAAGCATGAGGTACACGTAGCTTACGAAACTTCCGGTAACATTGCCGTAGGTGATGAGGAAGTGGTTCGTTTCATGCATTTCATTAACGGATTCAATCAGATTTTCAATAACAGCGAAGACTTGGTAATCAGCGAGAAATATGCAGAAATACGCAAATTCCTGAAAGAAAAGAAAGACGGTGATATGGACAGCCGTGACATTCTGACTATCAAAGGTTTGATTCGTCGTGGTGAAGCCCGTACCGCTTCTTCTTACAATAATATTCCGTTAGATCGGGTACATTTCCTTGACTTACCGTTCTATGAAACCGGCAAGATTCAGAAAAATCCGATTAGCGAGGCTGACGTAGAGATCGTACGTAACCTGCTTCGTGAAATAAAGCCTCATCAGATTTTCGTAGCCGGTGATTTGGCTGACCCACACGGTACACACCGTGTATGTACGGATGCCGTATTCGCTGCTGTCGATCTTGAAAAAGAAGAAGGAGCCAAATGGTTGAAAGACTGTCGTATCTGGATGTACCGTGGTGCGTGGGCAGAATGGGAAATTGAGAACATCGAAATGGCTGTACCTATCAGTCCGGAAGAGCTTCGTGCAAAACGTAATTCTATCCTGAAGCATCAGTCGCAGATGGAAAGCGCTCCGTTCTTAGGTAATGACGAACGTCTGTTCTGGCAACGTAGTGAAGACCGTAACCGTGGCACAGCAACGTTGTACGATCAGTTAGGACTGGCATCGTATGAAGCAATGGAGGCATTTGTAGAATACATTCCTCTATAAGAAAGAAGATTCTTAATTAATAGAATATAAAACAATCAAAGAAGAGTGGGCAGTTCGATACTTCCCACTCTTTTTTTGTTTATTTTTGCAGGAGATTTTGCCACAGAATGCAATGGACTTACATGAACGCGAGATTCATTTCGTATTCTCCTTCCAAAAGGGAAAATGCCATCAAGGGGAAAGTGGCGGACATAGATAATCATAGGATGCAACCTAAAGAGTGGAACGATGAAAAAAATAATAGTCTTTCTTCTGTGCCTGATAATGGGCACCAGTCTTCTCTTCGCTCAGGACATTGAGAGAAATATAAAAGAGCGGTTAACGGATTACTTTGCCAAATACACAGCGACAGCAAAAATCAGTACACCGAAACTGAACAGTTTCGATATTGATTATGACCGCAGAACCATTCAGATTTATGCTTCGGAAAGCTTCGCCTACCAGCCATTTCTGCCGGAAACGGTAGAAACCATCTACAATCAGATGAAAGAATTACTCCCCGGTCCGGTAAACTATTATCAGATCACCATTTATGCAGATGGAAAGCCCATTGAAGAATTAGTTCCCAACTTATACAGAAGCAAGAAAAAGGATAAAGAACGAATGGCGCTGAACACCGAATACAAAGGTGCTCCATGGGTGAAAAACACTTCCCGCCCCAATGAGATATCCCGAGGATTGCAGGACCGGCATATTGCCCTCTGGCAAAGTCACGGTAATTATTATAAGAATGACAAAGGCGAATGGGGATGGCAACGCCCCCGATTATTCTGCACTACAGAAGATATGTTCACTCAATCTTTCATTCTTCCATATGTCATTCCGATGTTGGAAAATGCTGGTGCCATAGTGTATACTCCTCGCGAACGGGACACACAAAAGAATGAAATCATCGTTGACAACGATACTCCGAATGCTTCCCTTTACCTGGAAGCAGGCAGTAAGAAGGCACGCTGGACGACTACTTCCGTGAAAGGATTCGCCCAGAAAAAAGCCATTTACAAAGATGGGGAAAACCCTTTCACTGACGGTACCAGCCGATATATTCAAACAGAAAAGAAAAAAAAGAAGAATAAGGATCAGGCTTTTGCCGAATGGGTACCTACCCTGCCGGCAACCGGAAAATATGCGGTCTATGTTTCATATCAGACACTACCCAATAGCGTGAGCGATGCCAAATACCTCGTCTTTCATAATGGGGGTGTCACGGAATTTAAGGTCAATCAGAAAATAGGCGGCGGTACTTGGGTGTATCTCGGAACTTTTGAGTTTGACAAAGGAAATAATGACTACGGTATGGTTGTGCTTAGTAATGAAAGTAGCGAGCATGGCGTAGTGTGTGCAGATGCCGTACGCTTCGGAGGCGGAATGGGTAATATCTCACGAGGAGGAAAAATAAGCGGACTTCCCCGTTATCTGGAAGGAGCACGATATTCATCCCAGTGGGCCGGTATGCCATACGATGTATATGCCGGGCGTAAAGGAGAAAACGATTATACAGACGATATCAATACACGTTCCAATACAATCAACTATCTGTCGGGAGGCTCTGTCTATAATCCGGGACAAGCGGGTTTAGGTGTACCTCTGGAAATGACTATGGCACTTCATAGTGACGCAGGATGCAGTAAAGACAATGAAATCATCGGTTCACTCGGCATCTATACCACCGATTTCAATAATGGCAAACTAAATTCGGGAATGGACAGATATGCTTCACGTGATCTTGCGGATATCCTGCTGACTCAAATTCAGAAAGATATTCGTACGAACTACAATCTACCATGGACACGCCGCAGTATGTGGAACCGGAATTACAGTGAGACACGACTTCCTGCCACTCCTTCCACGATTATCGAATTGCTCTCTCATCAGAACTTTGCAGATATGCAGCTCGGCCATAATCCGAATTTTAAGTTTACCGTAGGACGTGCTATCTACAAGGGTATCCTGCAATTTATAAACAGTCAGCATGGCAAAGACTATGTAGTACAACCTCTTCCGGTCAGCAACTTCGCTATCCATTTCGGAAAAAAGAAAAATACACTGGAACTTACCTGGAAAGGGGAAGACGATCCGCTGGAACCGACAGCCCGTCCACGGGAATATATGGTATATACACGCATCGGATACGGAGGATTCGACAACGGAACTCTGGTCAGCAAACCCTATTACAGTGTCAAAGTAGAACCGGGACTTGTCTATTCATTCAAAGTGACAGCCGTAAACCGGGGAGGAGAAAGTTTTCCTTCTGAAATCCTTTCGGCTTATAAGGCAAAACGTGAACGAGAGAGAATCTTGATTATCAATGGATTCGACAGAATCAGCGGTCCGGCTGTCATTAACACACCGGACAAAGCCGGATTTGATTTGGAACAGGATCCGGGAGTGCCTTATTTGTCCAATATCTCTTTTTGTGGGGCACAAAGCGGATTCAACCGTTCACAAGCCGGAAAAGAAGGAGAAGGCAGCCTGGGACATAGCGGCAGAGAACTGGAAGGCATGGAGATAGCAGGAAATACGTTTGATTATCCTTTCATCCATGGAAAAGCCATTCAGGCAGCAGGGAAATACAGTTTTGTTTCGTGCAGCGACGAAGCGGTAGAAAATGGAATCGTCACTTTAGAAGATTACCCGATCGTAGACTATATACTCGGACTTGAAAAGGAAGACCCGATAGCCAAAGCATATTACAAAACATTCTCTTCACCGATGCAAAGACTGATTACAAGCTATTGCCAGTCAGGAGGTAACTTGTTCGTCAGCGGTGCGTATGTGGGAAGTGACATGAGCGGAACACAAGGGAACCGGGAGTTTACAGAGAAAGTTTTGAAATACGGTTATCAGAACAGTCTGACAGACAAAAGTTCCGGTCAAATCAATGGATTAGGACGCAGCATCACGATCCCCCGCCTGCCCAATGAAAACAGTTATGCTGTTACAGCACCGGATTGTATTGTTCCGGTAGCTCCCGCATTTCCAGTATTTACTTATGCACGTGGCAATCAGTCGGCAGGTATTGCTTACAAAGGGGCGGACTATCGTACCTTTATACTCGGCTTTCCTTTCGAAAGCATTCAGTCCGAAACAGATCGAGCCAGCATTATGGCAGGGATACTAGGTTTCTTTACTCAGAAATAAAGTACTCACGGATATAAGATTTATTTTCTGAAAGCCCGGATAAAAATATCCGGGCTTTTTTAATCCGTTTTTCATTTTAAATTCTATCTTTGCTCCTAGTAATAACCCTTAAAACTAAAAAACGATGTATACTATACAAGCAAACCCTAGCGGTACACGCAGCATAGAGGTGTCCAGCGAAAATCTGAAAACAATCGAGAAATATGCCTTATTCCGCCATCTCATCGATAGTACCGGAATTGTAGACGAACCCGTACTGGATAAACTGAAACTAAATATTCGTTCCCTGATTGCCAGTCAGGAAGAGGACAGTAAAGAATTGCTGGATCTTTGCATAGATGTTATTTATCACAATAACATGAAAGCATTCGGCCTGCAACAACTCATCAAGCTCTATCTCACCTGGCTTTCCACTCAGGATGCGGAAGAGGAGGAAGAATAATGATTACGGTAGATACCTGCGGAACAACAGCTTACAGTCCTTTGATTCCTGCAATCAAAGCTATATGCGAGGCTCCTTTCGGTGAAACGCTCGAAATTATCATGAATCATGCAGATGCTTTCCAAGACTTAAAGGAATATCTTTCCGAGCAAAGCATCGGTTTTCGTGAAATCTATGACGGAGAGCAAATGACATTGCAATTTACCATCAATGAGAAGTTTTAAAAAAACATCTTAATGATTGAAGTTAAACATCCCAATGAATAAAAAAATCATTGGGATGTTTTTTATTATCCGTATCTTTGCGGCATGAAAGAATATCGATTGACCGATTGGTTACCTACCACCAAGAAAGAAGTGGAACTCCGCGGATGGGATGAACTGGATGTCATTCTTTTCAGCGGTGATGCTTACGTAGACCATCCCTCATTTGGCGCTGCCGTCATCGGACGTATCCTCGAAGCGGAAGGTTTGAAAGTTGCGATCATCCCCCAGCCCAACTGGCGTGATGACCTGCGTGACTTCAGAAAGCTGGGTCGTCCCCGATTATTCTTCGGCATCTCTGCCGGAAGTATGGACTCGATGGTTAACAAATACACTGCCAACAAGCGTCTGCGCAGTGAGGATGCGTACACTCCGGACGGTCGTCCGGATATGCGTCCGGAGTATCCCTCCATCGTATACAGTCAGATTCTAAAAAGACTCTATCCGGACGTTCCTGTTATATTAGGAAGTATTGAAGCGAGTTTGCGCCGTCTGAGTCATTATGATTACTGGCAGAATAAAGTTCAGAAAAGTATCTTATGCGATAGTGGCGCAGACTTGCTGATCTATGGTATGGGAGAAAAGCCGATAGTAGAGCTAACCCGGAAAATGAAGGAACTGCTTCCTATGGAAGATGCTTCATTGACAGCCGGCGAACTCAAGAAAATAGCGGGAACCATCCCTCAGACAGCCTATCTCTGCCGTGCGACAGAGTGGACTCCTGCCGCAGACGATATTCAGCTTTACTCACATGAAGAGTGTCTGGCTGATAAAAAGAAACAGGCCAGCAATTTCCGGCACATCGAAGAAGAATCCAATAAATATGCGGCTTCCCGTATCACACAAGAGGTAGATAATAAAGTAGTCATTGTCAATCCTCCTTATCCTCCGATGAGTCAGGAAGAGCTTGATCATTCGTACGATCTACCCTATACCCGCCTTCCCCATCCTAAATACAAAGGAAAGCGGATTCCCGCATATGATATGATAAAGTTCTCCGTCAACATCCATCGGGGATGCTTCGGCGGTTGTGCATTCTGCACCATTTCCGCACATCAAGGGAAGTTTATCGTCAGCCGCAGCAAGAAGTCTATATTGAATGAAGTAAAGGAGGTGATGCAGTTGCCCGACTTCAAAGGGTATTTAAGTGACCTTGGAGGGCCTTCCGCCAATATGTATCAGATGAAGGGTAAAGATGAAGCAATATGCAAAAAGTGCAAACGCCCGTCATGTATTCATCCCAAAGTATGCCCGAATCTTAATTCGGACCATCGCCCGTTATTGGACATATACAAAGCGGTAGATGCCATCCCCGGCATAAAAAAATCATTTATCGGCAGTGGAGTGCGCTACGACTTATTGCTCCATCAGAGTAAAGACGCCGCCACCAATCGCAGCACGGCTGAATACACACGCGAGTTGATTGTCAATCATGTGAGCGGACGATTGAAAGTAGCTCCAGAGCATACCAGCGACCGGGTGTTATCCATCATGCGCAAACCTTCATTCGAACAGTTTGAAACTTTCAAAAAAATATTTGACCGTATCAACCGGGAAGAGAATCTGCGTCAGCAACTTATACCGTACTTTATCTCTTCACACCCCGGCTGCAAGGAAGAAGACATGGCGGAACTGGCTGTTATCACCAAACGGCTGGACTTTCATCTGGAGCAAGTACAGGACTTTACCCCTACTCCGATGACTGTAGCCACCGAAGCATGGTACAGCGGATTTCATCCCTATACACTGGAGCCTGTATTCAGTGCCAAAACACAACGGGAGAAACTGGCACAACGACAATTCTTCTTCTGGTATAAGCCGGAAGAACGAAAGAATATTCTGAATGAGTTAAGACGTATCGGCCGACAGGATCTGATAGACAAGTTATACGGAAAGAGAAACAAATGAAACCGTTAAGATGGCTTCCCTATTGACTTTGCCTTTTAAATTTCGTATATTTGTAGAAACAAATCTGGAATCAAAGGCATGAAATGTATAAATATAAAGACATAAAGATATAAAGATATAATTTACATGTATGAGAGTACATTGTAAGGAATAAGAATGGGGTGAAGTCTGCAAGGATTTCACCCCATTTTGTTTAATTAATTCCTCTCATTCCGAAGAATTTAGCAAAATATAGTTTATAATAAACTTGGGACCCGTTTATAATAAACGTCCTCACTATTTATTATAAACGTGATGCGGGTTTATGAAGTAACTTGTATAAGAAAGAGAAAACAAAAATTACAGATGACAGAGTAAAGGCATCAGACGAAAATATATTCATACATTTATAATGAACAATATACTTTTACTTAATGCCTTCCTATTCTCTTTCCAATCATGATAAATAAATCACAAACCAGTCTTTTCAGAAAGAGGTGTCGAATTAAAATTTATATCCTTTGTTGGAGTGATGGTATTGGTAGCTAACTCATAAATGAAATACATGGAAAGAGCTGTAGAATATACAGCAAACTTAGTACTACCGGTTTTATTATAATATAATCTAAATGTACAAATATCAGTAGCTGAAATGAATGGTTCATATTTCAAATGCGAGTGAACAGGAAAAGCAATCATCGGCATTTGTTCTGTAGCTTCCACCGGAATAAGTCTGGAATGAAATTTCTTCCACGATTGAATTTCTCCTTCTTTATTAGCAATAAATAAGTAATCATTGCCGAAAGGTATGGCACGCCCTTTAGATACTCCTGAAATAGCATAGAATTTATATCCATCTGCAAATGGTATGAGATCCCAATTCAGAGGATAATTATCGTAGCGATAAATTGGATATTTTTCATGGTCAGCAAGTTCACTCCGTATCTTTTCTTTTATCTTAGCCAAAAGTATTTCCTGTTCTGTTAAGTTCCTGCGGGTAGTCACTTCCGAACATGGAGCTGATTCATTAAGGAAAGTTGCCTCATAGATACAATAAGACTGCTTATCAATAGCAACACATTTAATAGAATCGCCCTGGTGGTAAGTCAGAATATTCTGAATTGTTTCAATTAACCCCGGTTTGGCAAAGATCATATCAGTGAAATTCCAGGCAGCCGTTTCATATCTGTACAAAGTATTAGCTTCTTCTACAATAGAATCACATTTCTGTTTTAGTTCAGTTTCCGTATAACTCTCTTGCGAATACACCGTTAACCACGATGATAATAGGACGATCAATGTCAGCATGTTTTTCATATTCATTATTTTTTAGATTTTAAATGGCTCTTACTTGTTCTTATCTGTGTCTTAGTCCTGTTCTTTCACTGGCAACGCTACAATCTCCTGCAACACACTAACGGCAGTTTCCACATTAGTCACATCCTTTATCAGCATACTCCGTCGGCCGTTCTGCTCACGCAGGTCACAGCGACGGGTATATTTCATCATGTAATCTATCATTTTGCCAAACGCCTGACTCTGATAGAACGGACTATCCGCATTGGAGACAAAGAATAACGTCATACGTCCGCCCTTCAAGAAGACCTTCTCCACTCCCAGTCGCGCCGCCAAGCGACGGAGGGGAACGATGCGAAGCAATTCCTGCGTTTCCGGCGGAACAGGTCCGAAGCGGTCTTCCAGGCGGAAACGGAAGGCATCCACGTCTTTATCCAGCGTCAGTCCGTCCAGTTCGCGGTAAAGCAACATACGCTCGCTGCTGCCTGTTACATAAGTGGCCGGCAACAGAAGTTCAAGATCGCTTTCTATCTGACATTCGTCTACAAATTCTTCTCCACTGATCTGACCTTCTCCCTTTATTTCATCTGCATACAATTCTGCAAACTCATCATTCCTCAGTTCATGAACTGCTTCGGCTAGGATTTTCTGATACGTTTCGTACCCCAGATCGGCAATGAAGCCACTCTGCTCTGCTCCGAGCAGGTTTCCGGCTCCACGTATATCCAAATCCTGCATAGCGATATGGATGCCACTCCCCAAATCACTGAAGTTCTCAATCGCCTGCAAGCGTCGTTTTCCTTCTGCCGTCAGACTGCTCAACGGAGGTGCCAGCAGATAGCAGAAAGCCTTTTTGTTACTGCGCCCTACCCGTCCACGCATCTGATGGAGGTCACTCAGACCAAAGTTCTGCGCTTGGTTGATGATGATCGTATTGGCATTCGGGATATCGATACCGCTCTCTATAATAGTAGTCGCCAAAAGCACATCATAGTCATAATTGACAAAGTCAAAAATGATCTGTTCCAGTTGTGTGGGTTCCATCTGTCCATGCCCGATAGCAACACGGCAATCGGGAATATGACGTTCGATCATCGCTTTCAGTTCCGGAAGGTTCGCAATCCGGTTGTTGACAAAGAAAACCTGACCGTTGCGACTCATCTCAAAATTAATCGCGTCCGTAATCACTTCCTCATTGAAGGTATGTACTTCTGTCTGAATCGGATAGCGGTTAGGCGGGGGCGTAGAGATTACACTCAGGTCGCGGGCTCCCATCAGCGAGAACTGAAGCGTACGCGGAATCGGTGTGGCAGTCATGGTCAATGTATCCACATTCACCTTTAACTGTCGCAGCTTCTCCTTCACAGAGACTCCGAATTTCTGCTCTTCATCAATGATCAGCAAGCCTAAATCTTTAAACTGAACATCTTTTCCTAAAATACGGTGGGTGCCGATAAGAATACTGACTTCTCCTTCCCTCAGTCCTTTCAATACGGTTTTGGACTGAGCTGCCGTACGGGCACGGCTCAAATATTCCACCCGGCAGGGCAGATCCTTCAAACGTTCACGGAATGTCTGGAAATGCTGATAGGCAAGGACGGTCGTCGGCACAAGGACCGCCACCTGTTTATTATCGGCTACGGCTTTGAACGCTGCACGGATCGCTACTTCTGTCTTTCCGAAACCCACATCTCCGCACACCAAGCGATCCATCGGACGGTCGCTTTCCATATCGGCCTTCACCTCCATCGTCGCCTTGCTTTGGTCGGGTGTATCTTCATAGATAAAGGAGGCTTCCAGTTCACGCTGCAAGAAGCTGTCGGGGCTGTAAGAGAAACCCTTTTCCTGACGGCGCTGCGAATATAGTTTAATGAGGTCGCGGGCAATATCTTTAATTTTCGCCTTCGTACGGTCTTTCAGTTTCTCCCAGGCACCGGTACCCAGTTTGTTCAGTCGCGGAGCTTCTCCGTCCTTACCTTTATATTTGGAAACTTTATGAAGGGAATGGATGGAAACGAACACGACATCCTCATTCTGAAAGACAAGTTTCAGCACTTCCTGCGTAGTATCTCCATTCGGAATACGTACCAAACCGGAGAAACGACCGATACCATGATCCGTGTGAACCACATAATCGCCCGGAGTAAACTGATTTAATTCTTTGAGGGACAGAGCGACCTTACCCGAACGGGCCTTGTCACTTTTCAAGTTGTACTTATGGAAACGGTCGAACAGCTGATGATCCGTAAAAATACACAGATGCAGCGTATGATCCACAAAGCCTTCATGTATCGTACGTACTACAGGAGTAAACTGAATCTTATCTCCCCGGTCTTCAAAAATGGCTCTGATACGGTCGGTCTGCTTGGTACTGTCGCTACAGATATAAAGTGAATATCCCTGTTCAAGGTAGTCCTTGAAAGAACCGGCCACCAGATCAAAGTTCTTATGAAAAATAGGTTGTACGGAAGTATGGAAAGAGATCTTTGCATCCGGCGTACCGGTCGGTTTATTCCCAAATTCCATCCGGCGGAAATCGAGGGCACGTACCGTAAATTCACTGCCGTCAATCAGCTTGCCTTCCAGCGTGATACCTCCATTTTCTTCGGCTTCCTGTACGGCAATAGCCTGTGGCGTCAAAGCCTCATCGTGCACTACCTGGATACGCTCGCGCAACCAAAGGAAGTCACGCATCGCCAAAACGGTTTCTTTAGGAATGAAATCAAGAAAAGAAGTTGTCACATCTCCCGTCACTGCCAGGTCAGGGACTATAGCCACTCCCTGTTTCCTCTCACGGGACAACTGCGACTCTACTTCAAATGTACGGATACTCTCTACTTCGTCACCGAAAAAGTCAATACGATAAGGATATTCCGAAGCAAACGAAAAGACATCAATGATACTACCCCGAACGGCATATTGTCCCGGCTCGTACACATAATCCACATATTCGAAACCATAGCTATGCAGCACGTCTGTGATAAAAGTAGTGTCCAGCTTCTCTCCCACATTCAGTTTCAAGGTCTTATCGCTCAATTCCTTGCGGGATACCACTTTCTCTGCCAGCGCATCCGGATAGGTAACGATGCACAAACCTTCTTCTCCTTTCTGCAACCGGCTCAGTACTTCTGTACGCAGAATCTCGTTGGCCGCATCCTTTTGTCCGTACTTGATGGAACGGCGGAATGAAGACGGGAAGAACAACACTTTCTCTGTTCCCAGTACTTGTGTCAGGTCATGATAAAAATAGCCCGCCTCTTCCAGATCGCCCAGTACAAAGACAAACGGACACACATCTTGTTTCACCAATACAGAAGAGAAAAGAGAAGCGGAAGAAGCACATAAGCCCCCGCAAAAAATAGTTTGAACGGACGCATCCTTCAGCAGTCGTTCCATGACTGCTGTATTAGGATGAGCGGCATATTGTTGTTGCAACTCAGTTATTGTCATAGCTATAAAATTTCACCGCAAAAGTACGAAAAAAGAACCGGGATTGATATAGTCACACCGAAGTTTTCTTCTTCAAGATTGTTTCAAGCCTTGAAACTATTGGTTTCAAACAATGAAACTAAAAGTTTCAAGGCATGAAACCAATAGTTTCACACCGGGGAACAAATACAAACGCGTTAAATTATCCTTAGTCCCTCTATAACTAAAGGAAAAGCGCTACATTTGTCTTAAAAATAGGACTTCTATGCAATTATCAGATAGCATCGTTATTATCCCGACCTATAATGAACGGGAGAACATAGAAAATATTATCCGTGCCGTTTTCGGTTTAGACAAGGTATTCCATATACTGGTTATAGAAGACGGATCTCCGGACGGCACTGCAAGCATTGTGAAAACTTTGCAACAGGAATTCCCCGAACGCCTCTTTATGATCGAGCGCAAAGGGAAGTTAGGATTGGGTACTGCTTACATCGCAGGATTCAAGTGGGCGTTGGAGCACGCATACGAATATATCTTCGAGATGGATGCCGATTTCAGCCATAACCCGAATGATCTGCCCCGTTTGTACGCAGCTTGTGCAAAAGAAGGAGGAGACGTATCTGTCGGCTCCCGTTATGTAAGTGGTGTGAATGTAGTCAACTGGCCGATGGGACGGGTGCTGATGTCTTATTTTGCCTCCAAGTACGTCCGCTTCATTACCGGTATTCCGGTGCATGATACGACTGCCGGATTTGTATGCTACCGCCGTCAGGTACTGGAAACAATCGATCTGGACCATGTTCGCTTCAAAGGATATGCTTTTCAGATCGAGATGAAGTTCACTGCTTACAAATGCGGATTCAAAATCATAGAAGTCCCCGTCATCTTCATTAACCGTGAGTTGGGAACTTCCAAGATGAACAGCAGTATCTTTGGAGAAGCCATATTCGGAGTGATCAAGTTAAAAATAAATAGTTGGTTCCATAAATTCCCGCAAAAGAAATGAAACGTATACTGATAAAAAACGCCGTAATTGTCAACGAAGGAAGAAAAGTTCCGGGATCTGTTGTTATTGAAGGTGAGAAGATTGCTGAGATCTTAGTTGACAGACAAGAGGCTGCCATGCCTTGTGACGAAACGATTGACGCATCCGGCTGTTATCTTTTGCCGGGGGCTATTGACGAGCACGTACATTTCCGCGATCCGGGGCTGACTCATAAAGCAGATATCACAACGGAAAGCCATGCTGCGGCAGCCGGAGGAGTTACCTCGATCATGGATATGCCGAACACAAATCCTCAGACCACAACTTTGGAGGCGCTGAATGACAAACTGGCTTTGCTGGCGGAAAAATCATCTGTCAACTTCTCCTGTTATTTCGGAGCGACTAACAATAATTATCCGTTATTCAGTCAGCTGGACAAAAACCGGGTATGTGGGGTGAAGTTATTTATGGGTTCCAGTACGGGAAATATGCTGGTAGACCGGATGGCAAGTCTGCGCAATATCTTCGGAGGTACGGATTTACTGATTGCAGCACACTGTGAAGATCAGGGAATCATCAAAGAGAATACGGATAAATATAAAAAAGAATACGGTGACGATGTACCTTTGTCACTTCATCCGGTCATCCGCTCGGAAGAGGCTTGCTACCGTTCTTCCGCTTTGGCGGTACAATTGGCACGCGAGACCAATGCGCGTCTGCATATTATGCATATTTCTACTGCCAGAGAACTGAGTTTATTCTCCAAAGCACCTTTGGCAGAGAAGCGTATTACTGCCGAAGCGTGTGTGTCTCATCTAATTTTTACCGAAGAAGATTATCAGACCTTAGGAGCGCGCATCAAATGTAATCCTGCCATCAAAACGGCAGAAGACCGGAAGGCTTTGCAGGAGGCAGTCAACAGCGGTCTGATCGACGCTATTGCGACCGACCATGCTCCGCACTCCTTGAGTGAAAAAGAAGGAGGTGCATTAAAAGCCATGTCCGGCATGCCGACCATACAATTCTCTTTGGTTAGTATGCTCGAATTGGCAGACAAAGGCGCTTTCAGCATCGAAAAGGTAGTAGAGAAGATGTCTCATGCTCCTGCACAAATGTATGAGATACGTAATCGCGGATTTATCCGGAAAGGATATCAGGCGGATCTGGTTTTGGTTCGTCCCGACAGTGCGTGGACTGTTACCACAGACTGCATCCTGAGCAAATGTAAATGGAGCCCGCTGGAAGGTCATACTTTCCACTGGAAAGTAGAAAAAACATTTGTGAACGGTCATCTGTTATATGATAACGGAACCATTGACGAGAATTATCGTGGACAGGAGTTAAGATTCAGATAAACAGCAACTCGTCACTTATAAACATATGATTTTATCTTATAAGATACATAACGTCGCCCCCTACATCAATTGGATTTACTTTTTCCATGCATGGGGATTCCAACCTCGTTTCGCAGCGATCGCCAACATTCACGGTTGCGATGTCTGCCGTGCTTCATGGCTGACTACTTTTCCGGAAGAAGACCGCAACAAGGCTTCCGAAGCTATGCAACTGTTTAAGGAGGCCAACCGGATGCTGGATTTACTTGACAAGGATTATGAAGTGAGAACTATCTTCAAACTTTGCAAAGCAAACTCGGACGGAGATAACCTGGTGATTGAAAAAGAAACCGGTCAATTCCTAGTTTTCCCTTTGCTCCGCCAGCAGACGCCTAAACGGGATGGAAGCCCGTTCCTTTGCCTGAGTGACTTTATCCGCCCTCTTTCTTCTGGCATTCCGGATACAATAGGTGCCTTTGCTTCTTGCATAGATGCAGATATGGAAGGCCTGTACGAGCAGGATCCCTACAAACATTTACTCGTCCAGACTCTTTCCGACCGTCTGGCAGAAGCTGCTACGGAAAAGATGCACGAATATGTACGCAAAGAAGCGTGGGGATACGCCAAAGATGAAAGTCTGTCAATGCCCGATCTGTTGGTCGAGAAATATCAAGGGATTCGCCCTGCCGTAGGCTACCCGTCCCTGCCCGATCAATCCATCAATTTCCTGTTGGACGAACTGCTGGATATGAAACAGATAGGCATCACACTGACCGAGAATGGTGCCATGTACCCTCATGCTTCGGTCTGCGGTCTGATGTTTGCCCATCCGGCTGCCGAATACTTCTCTGTCGGAAAGATAGGAGAAGACCAGCTCGAAGACTATGCCCGCCGTCGGGGAAAAAGTACGGAGGAAATGCGAAAATTCCTGGCTGCCAATCTGCAATAACTTTCGTTTACTTGTGATTTTTCTCCTTTTCGCACGACTAACTAACCAGAAAAGTAACCCATTTAATTCATGAGAGAACGAACAACAGAGGCAACCAACCCTATTGAACAGGAGTTCTTATCGGTCATCCGCGAATATGAACGGGTGATCTACAAGGTATGTTACTTATATACCAATCCTAACGCCCCGCTCAATGACCTCTATCAGGATGTAATACTCAACCTCTGGAAAGCCTATCCCAAGTTCAGAAGAGAATGCAAAATGTCCACATGGATTTACCGCATCGCTCTGAACACGTGTATCAGCTTTTTCCGCAAAGAAAAGAATGTACCGGAAATCGTCACCCTCACCCGCGAAGCGGACTGGATGATAGAAGAACATGACCCGATCCACGAAATGCTGAGGCAACTTTATCAAATGATCAATCAGCTGGGACAACTCGACAAATCAATTATCCTGCTTTATCTTGAAGACAAAAGTTACGAAGATATTGCGGAGATCACCGGACTGACGGTGACCAATGTGGCTACCAAACTGAGCCGTATCAAAGACAAACTAAAAAAAATGAAAAAGGAGTAATCATATATGGAACTGGAAGAACTGAAAAAATCATGGAATGCCCTGGATGAGCACTTAAAAGACAAGGAGCTGATCAAAGAGGAAGAACTTGGCAAACTGATAGGACATGCAGACAAAGGTATCCATGCCATTGCCCGGCTGAATATCAAACTAATCCTGATTTCTTTGCCGGTATTGGTCTTATTCCTGCTGGAAGTCCTGTTGCACGGCAGACTGAATCCGATCTATATCATTATCATTCTATCGTGGATTCCCGCACTCTACTGGGACATCACCACCACCCGTTTTCTACAACAGACGAAAGTGGACGAAATGCCTCTGATAGAGGTGATCAGTCGTGTCAACCGCATCCACCGATGGATGATTCGGGAACGTCTGATTGCTACTGCTTTCCTTCTTATACTGGCAGTACTCTCATTTATTTATTGGCAGATATGGCAATATGGAATAGCCATCATTCTGTTTTTTATCCTGCTTTGGGGAGCTGGGCTGGGGCTGATCTTGTGGATTTATCGCAAGAAATTCCTGAACCGTATTCAGGAAATCAAGAAGAACCTGGACGAACTTAAAATCATAGACAGTTGACCAAAGTCAGATGCTTCGCCTATTTCAACTAAAAATTTAATATCCGTGCTGTTATGTTGCAACGCCTATTTATATTTTTACTTATTTTCCTTATTCTACCGGACATTTATCTGTATCTCAGATTTATCGTTCATCTGACGGCAAAACGCTGGCTGAGAATCCTCTACTGGCTGCCTGCTTTCCTGTTATCCACAGGATTACTTTATCTGGTTTACTTCTCCAATAACGCCTTTGCCGAACGCCATACACAGGCTATTGGATGGTTTTCCATCTTTTTCTTCCTAGTTTACGGCTCCTAAACTATTGCTGTCTCTCTGCACGATTATCGGGGTACCTTTCCACAAATGGCTACGGTGGCCCCGAACTCCCTTTATCTGTACCGGGCTGACATTAGCCGTGATTTCTATCGTAATGATCATCTACGGGTCTTTTATCGGACGCACGCAGTTTGACGTCAAAGAGGTAACTTATTCCTCGCCCAAGCTTCCATCAGCTTTCGATGGATACCGTATTGTCCAGTTATCAGATATTCACATCGGAAGTTGGCAGGGAAATACTTCCGCTATTCAGAAGTTAGTAAAACTGGTGAATGAGCAACAGGCCGATCTTATTGTCTTTACCGGAGATCTGGTTAATCATCGTGCAGTCGAACTAAATGATTTTCAAGATATACTGTCCGGACTGAAAGCCAAAGATGGAGTCTACTCCATTTTAGGAAATCATGATTACGGCCCTTATTTCCGCTGGAAAAGCCAGCAAGAGCAAGACGATAATCTGAATGATCTCCTGCAAAGACAAGCCGCTATGGGCTGGAAGTTATTGAATAATTCTCATACGATTCTGATTCAGGGCAGCGACAGTATCGCCCTTATTGGAGTTGAAAACGAAGGAGAACCGCCTTTCTCCCAATATGCTGACCTCCCCGAAGCGATGCGGGGAACCGAAGGAATGTTCCAGATACTTTTAAGCCATAACCCTACCCACTGGAGATGGGAAGTACTCCCACAAACAGACATCGATTTAATGCTGGCAGGGCATACCCACGCTATGCAGTTAAAATTCGGGAATCATTCTCCTTCCTCTTATATCTATCCCGAATGGAGCGGGATGTATCTGGAAGGGACACGTGGTTTGTACGTAAATGAAGGCATCGGCTATGTCGGACTTCCTTTTCGCTTCGGTGCATGGCCGGAAATAACGGTGCTTACCCTACGACGGTAAGCACGCTTTTTCCATTGATCTTCTTATGTACCTGCACCTGAACTGAAATACGTTCACTCATTTCTTGTACATGGGAAATGACTCCGATTTTCCGTCCCTGCATCTGTAGCTGCTCCAAAGCTTCCATGGCTGTTCTCAGGCTGTCAGCATCCAACGAGCCGAATCCTTCGTCGATAAACAGGGATTCTACTTTCAAATTATTGCTCGAAAGCGAAGATAAACCCAATGCAAGTGCCAGTGAAATCAAGAAAGATTCACCTCCCGAAAGCGAATATACCGTACGTATCTCGTCACACATATCGCAATCAATCACCTGAAGCGCCAGTGTATCGGGAACTTGCTGTAACTTATACCGTTTGGAAAGATAAGCCAGATGTTTGTTGGCATGAAGCAATAACAGATTTAAAGTATAACTTTGGGCTATGACTTTAAATTTAGCACCGTCGGCACTACCAATCAATTTATTCAATTTAGCCCAACGTACGGCAACTGCCTGTTTTTCGGTAAGTTCTTTGGTTATCTGCTCAAAGATTGTTTTATTCTTTGCCTGCTGCAACAGACGTGCCTCCGCAGTCGACAACGTACGTTCCGTATTAAGATTATCTTCCTGCTGTTTCGCTATAGCCTGAGGAAGTTGTTCCGGAAATTCAATACCTTTCTGTTGCTCCCGAAGTTCTTCAATGACAACGGACAATTGTTTCATTTCTCCCTGCAGGCCGGAAAGATGGTTTTGTACTCCCTCCACTTGTTTACGAGCCTTTTCCAACGCCTCATTCAATTCTTTTTCTCTTCGGGCAACAGCAGCCTCAGCTTCGTCCGCACTCTTCCCTTTTAATAACAAAGAACGTTCCTGTTGGAGTGCATCCAACGCTTTAGCGATCACTTCGAATCTTTGTTGCTCATCAACAGCTGCTTTCTGTAAAATAGCCGACTGTTCTTTAGCGGCTGATACCTTTTGCGCAGCCAAACGACACTGTGAGACATTCTCACGCAGAGCATCACAGTGTGTCCGCAATTTCTTTATTTTCTCATCGTTCTGCTGCCATTCCGCATACAGATGCTGATAAGCTGAAATACGTTCCGCCAACTCATTTAACCGATTCTGTATATGTTCTTCCTCTCCAGCCGGCAATCCTTCTTGTTGTAAAACGGACAACTGTTCTTTTATCTGTACCTCAGTTGCCCTTTGATGGGTTAAATCTCGTTGCAGGACAATGCTGCGATTATTTATCTGCTGATAAGCAGACACTGCGGTATTATATTCCTGTTCCATATTCCGGTAAAGAGTATCCACTACCTCTTGTTCCCGATGATAAGGATGTGTCGTACTTCCACAAACCGGACAGGCCTCCCCTTCCTGCAACTGCTGACGCAATGCTTTCACATCCTTTCCTACCGCCATACGGGCATTTTCATAAAGCCGCTGCAAAGCTTTAACTACAGCATCCTGCTCTGCCAACTGCTGTGTACAAGCAGTCACTTCCTTTTCCAGTTTCTCTATATCCTGCTTCGACTTCGATTGTTCTTCAGTCAATTTCTTTATATTCTGCAAGCGCGTCAGTTCTTTTTGAATTTGACCCTGCTCATCTACCAAAGAAGGATAACCAAAAGAGTTTAACCGGCCAAGGCGTTCTTCATTCACCTTTGTCCATGTTTCCAATGTATCCTTTTCCTCATTAAGGATGACTTCAATCTGTTCCAGCTGCAGTGACTCCACATCCGTACGATTCAACAGACGACTCAAAGAATGATAGGAAATCCGTAACTGCTCTACTGCAGATGCAGATTTCTTATCCTGATCCGCCACCTGCTGACGGGCAGCCTGCAAAATTTGTTGCGACTGTATATACCCCGCCTGCTGCGACTGTATTTGTACATCCAGCTGACGTGCCTTTTTCAGATCCGGCTGTATCGCTTCCCACTGCGCTTTAAAATGAATCAGTCCTTCTTCCTGAACAACCAAAGCATCCTGTAGATTCTTTTGTTTATTCAGTTCCTCCTGCTCTTCCTGCTGCTTTTTCATCCAAAGAGCTTCCTGAATTTTCAATGAACGAACCACATTCAATTGCGCATTCAGTTCTGCCAGCAATTTAATCCCTGCCGCACGTTTCTCAACCAACTGTTCTTTCTCATTTTGCAAGGTTAAAAGTTCTTCCTCCGGCAACAACTCAATCACACTCATCTTACTTTGAATCATTGCCACCTCTTCTTGTGCAGCCTTATTCCGGGCAAAAATCTCCTGGGAGATGCGGGAATAAACTCCTGTTCCCGTCAATTTCTCCAGTAGTTCCGCTTTCGCTGCCCCTCTGGATTTCAAAAAAGTTGCAAAGTCGTTTTGTGCCAGCAATACGGTACGGGTAAATTGCTCATACGTCAAACCGACCAACTCTACCAACTGTGCCAGCAATTCTTTCTTCGTTCCCTGAAATTCTTTTTCCGTATCCAAATCTTTCACCTCCAACACTTGAGGCTGTAAAGAACCACTCGCCTTATTCCTTGTCCGTCTGACCGACCACCGGGAACGATATCGATGTCCGTCCACTCCTTGAAAATCGACCTCCGCATATCCGTCACTCGTCCCCCGACGAAGCAGATTTCTCACATCTGACTGATTGATCTGGTTATCTCCCACATCTGCCAGATTGATACTCTCCACCGAAGCCGCAAAACGGGGAGCCTTGTCATATAATGCCAGACACAGAGCATCCAACAAAGTCGACTTTCCCGCTCCTGTAGCACCGGAAATTGCAAATATACCAGCCGAAGATAACGGTTCCACCGTAAAATCTATTTCAACACTGCCTTCTATCGAAGTCAGATTCTTCAATCTTATTGCTATAATTTTCATTCTCCTTCCTCCTCTTCTTTACGAGTTGCGGAAATATATGCTTCCTGGAATAAATCAGTCAGGTCGGCAGGCATTTCCGCCTGATAAACCTTTTCGAATGCAGATTGCGCAATCTGCAACGGAGACATTTCCTGCAATCCCTTTTTCCAGCCATCAACCTCCTTTTCCACTCTTTCTTCCTGACGATAAGCAGAAACGATACGTGCCAGACGATATTTCGTACCAGCCAATGCCTCTTCTATTTCCTGACGAAGCATAGGTTCCGGTTCTTCAAGCAAAACCTTGACTTCCAGATAAGGAGCTTCTCCATCCACCTCCGGTAAATCTCTTAATATTTCTATTATTTTTTCCGGTGAAGCAGCCTCTCCACCCGGCACACTGATAAGAGGTATGGATTGTGGACACTCTATCCTTCTGATATCAACCGCACAGCCTTCATCTAAAGTCACCATCACCACTCCATGATGATAATGCTTCTCGGCAAAAGACATAGGAATCGGACTTCCGGCATATCTTACATTCTCCCTGCCGGATACTCGCTGTGCTTTATGGATATGCCCTAAAGCCGTATACGCTATCTTTTCCGAAAATGTATCGGGTGATACACATTCCAAACCACCAATCACTGTCCGTTCGCTATAATCCTTCTCGGCAATCTCTGATCCAGTAGCCTGTAAATGACCGACAGCAAGAATAGCCTGATTCGTTTTCCGGCGTGCCCACAACCTTTGTAAAAGTCGCGCGTAAAGTTCGCGAACTCCTTCCATATATGGGTTCCCTTCTGTCTCCACTACCGGATAATCTCCCTGCCGCAAAAAAGGAACAGCCATACAAAGTACTTCTGCTTCCCCTTCGCGATTCTTCAATTCTATTGTCAAATGATCATAGTCAATCTCTCCGCCCTCCAATTTGCGCACTACCCCTCTGACTTCCGTCCGCATCGCCTGCAACAAAGGCAGAGGAGCTTCCAAACGCGCCGCAGAGTCATGATTACCGGCAACAATCACAATTTGAAGTCTCGGATTCTCCGCAGTCACCCGATAAATAAACTCATAATATATGCGCTGAGACGCAGCAGAAGGATTGGAAACATCAAACACGTCTCCAGCTATAACTAATGCATCAATCTCGTTCTGTCGGATTTCTTCGGCCAGCCAATCAAGAAAAGCCTTATGTTCTCCCGTGCGGTCGTAACCAAAAAATGTCTGTCCTAAATGCCAATCGGCAGTATGTAGTATACGTATCATATCATTATCTGTCTATAACAGATGACAAAAATAGCATAATCGCAAAGATTATGTTGTATCCTACTGCTTTTTTTACCAATAATCATGTATCTTTGCATATATATAAAAATAAATTCCCCATGAAGATACTATATTATATTTATCAAATTTGTATTGCTTTACCTATCCTATTGGTATTGACTATTCTTACAGCGATTGTCACCATTGTAGGCTCTTTACTAGGAGGAGCTCATTTCTGGGGATACTATCCGGGCAAAATATGGTCACAACTCATCTGTCTTTTTCTGTTGATTCCTGTAAAGATTCACGGTCGTGAAAAATTACACGGGAAGACCTCTTATATCTTTGTGCCGAATCATCAGGGGTCCTTCGATATTTTTCTTATTTATGGATTCATCGGAAGAAATTTCAAGTGGATGATGAAGAAAAGTCTGCGTAAGATACCATTTGTAGGAAAAGCATGTGAAAGTGCAGGACACATTTTTGTAGACCGGTCCGGTCCCAAAAAAGTACTGGAGACCATTCGGCAAGCAAAAGATTCGCTGAAAGACGGGGTATCCTTAGTCGTTTTTCCCGAAGGGGCACGTACTTTCACTGGACACATGGGATATTTCAAAAAAGGGGCGTTTCAATTGGCAGATGACTTGCAGCTGGCAGTTGTTCCCGTCACAATCGACGGTTCTTTTGAAATCCTGCCACGTACAGGCAAATGGATACATCGCCATCGCATGATTCTGACCATTCATGACCCTATTCCTCCTAAAGGAAAAGGTATGGAAAACATAAAAGCTACTATGGCAGAGGCTTATGCTGCTGTTGAGAGTGCACTTCCTGAAAAGCATAAAGGAATGGTCACAAACGAAGACCAGGATCGATAAAAACGAAATGCGGGGATACTCACGCACCCCCGCATACCTAACCAGTCTTTATGCATTAATCTATTAAATCAAAAAGTCTATATATTATGTAGAAATCTTATTGTCTGGTTAGACATCATTTGCAATTCCTGGAATGTCAAAGCAAATCCTCTCCTTATTTCTTCTTCTAATCGTTCTAAAGAGAAGTACTCTGCTTTTATTCCATTGATTTTGCCTCTAAAATAATTATTGTATTGTTCATGCAATGTATCTGGAGTAACTAAACCTCCAAAACCATATTCCCCCACTACAATAACCGGTTTTCGTTGTAATACCCCTTCATAGGCCATACCCCTTGCGCCAATGATAAGCCCAGCCTCATTTACAGCTTCACTTATCTCCTCGTCAGAAAAGATATATCTCACCTGATACTCTTGTATTGTATCTAATAGAATACTTACTCTCAATTTTGCACGGGGACAATCAATCCCGACTGCAATAGAAGAATTATATTCTATAGATTGCTGTTTGTCACCTTCCCAAGTGCCAATAGCAACTGTATGATGACTATTCATTATATAAAAGTTAAGGTCTAGTTCCTTATTTATTCTATTACTAGTTCTCCGTATACGTATCCGCCTTCGGCTACTTTAAATTCTAGTTTATAAACGCCCGGAGCCCATCCTTCTATAGAGAAAGAAGTTGTTTGTCCAGGAGCCGTTACCTGACAGACTTCCTGTACTTGTCCATCTACTAGTATTTTCACTTCGCCCAAAGGAGCTGTAAAAATGATTTCTACAATATTATCATCTGTAGAAACAGACGCATTAATAGGTATTACAGGAATAGAACGATGAGTAGTAGTTGGGACTTCTCCCTTTAACACAACAGGCAATTTTCTCTCTACCCGATCCGTACTCTCAATAGCAATCATATTTCCTGCAATAAATAATGCAGCTAAAAAAGATAAAATAAAACGTACTTTCATAACTATATTGCTTTTTTGTTTCGCCAAAAGTACGGTATGTATTCGAAAAAACAAAAAAATCGACCCGGACAAATTACAAGAGAAAACAATCAAATAACTATCTATTAATCAAAACATTAAGAAGATATCATTTAACATTTACCCGGACAATCCATTTTTTATTTCTCAGAATTCTTTCAAAAAAGTGTCTAAATCATCTTGTGGAGAAACACCTAATCGACCTTTTAACCGACCTTTTGCCCTAGTTACAGAATCAGAAGTAGTATGAAAAATGCAACTCAACTCTTCATGAGTCAAACCGAATTTAAGAAAACAGCAAATCTCAAGATCATGTTTTGTTAAGGTTGGAGCTCTTTCCAACAGCCTAGTAACATAATTCCAATACATCAGATCAAATAGACTGAATAGTTTTTGCCTCTCTTCATTTGATAGTTTACCTCTTAATGTACCTTCTTTTATAGCTAATAAAAGCCGAAAAGCATGGATAAATGAGCTAGAAGATGTTCCAACATTTAATTCACCTCCCAATTCTTTCAAATGTTCCGACAATGTTTTATTCTGCATTGTTAATAGTATAATCTTCCCATTAAGTTCTCCTACTTTTGTGCGGTTTTCTTCTAACATCAAATTCTCCTTTAATACTTGATCTTTTGATATTTGAATATCTTCAATTTCCTGTTGATATCGTTCTATCTCTTCTTCATTCTCTCGAATCTGCGATTCAATCTCAGCTATTTTCTTTTTATTATTCCGGTTTTTATAATAATAATAGCACATACAAGCAACAACAATCAAGAAAGCAATCATCCCCCATAACATAAAATTCGTATATCGTACCTTCATATGTAAATTGTCATTCTGTAGTTTTTCATTCTCATATTTCTTCTGTAGACTTGCTATTAATTCTCGAGAATTAAGTTCTTCCATAGCATTAGTTATGGAATCGGCTAATTCATGGTAGACTATTGCCTCCTCAAAATTATCAATATCTTTTTCTAGAAAATACAAACAATCAAATGCACTAATTTGCGTATATGCCTTAGAAGATTTAGCACTCATCTTTAAATATTTTCTAGCATTTTCGGTCTGTCCCATTTGCATATACAAATATCCCAAAGACAAGCATTCCATATATTTTTTCTCTTCATCAGTTTCTTTTTCATAAGCAGCTAAAAAATAACGTTCTGCTTCCGATAATTCTTGCATAGAACGATATAAAATACCCAATTCATGCAAAATTGAAATTTCAGACAAATTCTTTTTTACGGCTATTTCCAAAGCATTATTGTAATAATAAGAACAGCTATCCCATTGAGATTTAAACAAATAAACTCTAGCAATATTTTGACTAACACTAATAATCCCAAGAGAATCCTTCAGCCGTATATGGGTATCCAATGCTTCTCGAAAATAGGATAAAGCATCATCAAATAGCTCCTGCCTTCGGTTAATCATGCCTATTTCTTCAAGAATCAATGCCAACATTTTATGATCCTTAGTTCTCTCATAAACATCTTTTGCCGCAAGAAAAGATTTCAAGGCTTCTTCCTCCTTATCCAATTCAAGCATAACTCTTCCATGATAAAATAGAGCCTTTGCATACATTATTGGGGAGGTCTGAGTTATTGTATAGTAATTCAGAGCTAATGCAATCAACGAATCCGAACTAAACTTCATATAGTTCTTATCCATTGCCTGCGTCATCAGAAGAGCATAAGTCGCTTGTGACTCACCCCACAATTTTTCAGGATCATGAATACCTTTTAATAGGTTTAGAGCACTATCCGGACATAGATCCATACACTTTTCCACTTTTGAAAAAGTCATGTTGAGAGCGTCCGTATCTCTATGACAGGAAACTGCCAAAAAAGAAAGAATAAAGAAAAAAGCAATACGAATAGAAAAGGACGTTTTCATCTTATCTTGAGTTTTATGCAAAAATACGCAAAAAACTCAAGATTTATTTCTTCGAACCTACATTTTGTTGCATCCGTTGATGCTCTTCTATCAATTGCATGTTCTCTTTGGCCTTCGTCAAGAACTCTCGCACCATCTTATTACTCTTAAAAGAATAGGGAGCATCCTTTATTATATCATCTATTTGTGGAGTCATAATAGGATATGGCAAAGAGCTGCAAAGCATTATAAATACATTAGGTCCTAATACATTTTCATAATTATCCGAGATGAAAGTCTTGACATATTGATTCATCGCTTTCATCAGTGAATCTCCTTCTGCAAGTAACTGTTCATGAACTTCTTCCAGATCAGCGCCATCCATCACCATACGGGTTTCTTTTCTTTCCAGTTCACCGATGCTTTCTTCCATTGCATTCTTCTTTGCAATAAAGTCATACAATGCTGTGTTCAAAGGAGTTCCAACCGCTTTAAGGTCGGTATTGCTAATGGTAATAACGATCTTGCCACTTTCCAACACAACCGGCATGACACTTTCGTCATCCATATAAAGTGTTGTCATTTGTACAGAATCGATTTTCCCTTTCATTGAAAATGATCCATGCACTACTTCAGCCGAGTCCAGTTTTGTCCATTCTCCATCCCTCAAAGTCTTCAGATATAACATTTTTCCATCCAGACCATTTACTGAAGATGTTCCTTCTATCTTATACTTATGAGTACACGAAGCTAGAAAGGGAAGCAAAAGCACAAAAGGCAAAATCTTATTCACGTTCATTGTTTCATTAAATTCTGGGTACAAAGGTACAACTGATTCGGACTTAAAAGAAACATTTTATCAATATTTAAAACTTGTAAGACTCTTTTCTTTAATAATCCTTATAAACAGAGGTGGGAGATCATTTTTTTCATTTAGTTTATCTAAATTTGCAGTCATGAAAGCAACAACTTATGCACCTTTTGCCAAACCGCTTTATGTCATGGTAAAGCCCGTGGGAGCCGTATGCAACCTCGCATGCGAATACTGCTATTATTTGGAAAAGGCGAATCTATACAAAGAAAACCCGAAACATGTAATGAGCGATGAGCTACTGGAAAAGTTTATCGACGAGTATATCAACTCTCAAACCATGCCTCAAGTGCTTTTTACCTGGCACGGTGGAGAAACGCTGATGCGTCCGCTTTCTTTTTATAAAAAGGCGATGGAGCTGCAAAAGAAATACGCCCGCGGACGTACGATTGACAATTGTATCCAGACGAATGGAACCTTGCTTACAGACGAATGGTGCGAGTTCTTCCGTGAAAACAACTGGCTGGTAGGGGTTTCCATTGATGGCCCGCAAGAGTTTCATGACGAATATCGCAAAAATAAGATGGGCAAACCTTCTTTCGTCAAAGTGATGCAAGGGATCAATCTCCTGAAAAAACATGGAGTAGAATGGAACGCTATGGCTGTTGTGAACGATTTCAATGCCGAATATCCATTAGACTTTTATAATTTCTTCAAAGAAATAGATTGCCATTATATTCAGTTCGCTCCGATTGTTGAACGCATTGTTTCACATCAGGACGGTCGTCATCTTGCCTCTCTGGCAGAAGGTAAAGAAGGGGCATTGGCTGATTTTTCCGTAAGTCCGGAACAATGGGGTAACTTTCTCTGTACAATTTTTGATGAATGGGTAAAAGAAGATGTGGGCAAATTCTTCATACAGATATTCGATTCCACATTGGCTAACTGGATGGGCGAGCAACCGGGCGTATGTACAATGGCGAAGCATTGCGGACATGCCGGCGTTATGGAATTCAACGGAGACGTATACTCTTGTGACCACTTCGTATTCCCGGAATATAAATTGGGAAATATCTATAGCCAGACTTTGGTGGAAATGATGCATAGTGAACGACAGCATAACTTCGGAACAATGAAATACCAATCACTCCCAACCCAATGCAAGGAATGCGACTTTCTATTTGCCTGCAACGGAGAATGTCCAAAGAACCGCTTCAGTCGGACAGCGGACGGCGAACCCGGTCTGAACTATCTGTGCAAAGGATATTACCAATACTTTCAGCATGTAGCTCCCTATATGGATTTCATGAAAAAAGAATTAATGAATCAACAGGCTCCTGCCAACATCATGAAAGCACTAAAAGACGGAAGTTTAAAAATAGAATATTAACATCATAATTTATAATTGTTATCATAAAGTAATGAACAGACTAAGACTTTATTTATTAGCGCTGACAGCGCTGCTGGTATGTACCGTAAAAGCGGACGAAGGTATGTGGTTATTGCAACTAATGCAACAGCAACATTCCATAGATATGATGAAGAAACAAGGATTAAAACTGGAAGCCCAGGATTTATATAATCCCAATGGTGTCTCTTTGAAAGATGTAGTCGGTATATTCGGAGGAGGATGTACAGGAGAAATCATTTCACCGGAAGGCTTGATCCTGACTAACCATCACTGCGGTTATTCTTCTATCCAGCAACACAGTAGTGTAGAACACGATTATCTGACAGATGGCTTTTGGGCTACATCCAGAGATCAGGAACTTCCTACTCCGGGACTAAAGTTCACCTTCATCGAACGTATCGAAGATATAACAGATATTGTGAATGCTAAAATCGCCGCCAAAGAGATTACAGAATCCCAGTCATTCACCGGTGCTTTCCTTGAAGGACTGGCTAAAGAACTCTATGAAAAAAGTGACCTGAAAGATAAGAAAGGAATTGTACCGCAAGCCCTTCCTTTCTACGCAGGAAACAAATTCTACCTGTTCTACAAGAAAATATATCCGGATGTACGTATGGTTGCCGCTCCTCCTTCTTCAGTAGGTAAATTCGGTGGCGAAACAGACAACTGGATGTGGCCCCGTCATACCGGTGACTTCTCCATGTTCCGTATCTATGCAGATGCCAACGGAGAGCCGGCTGAATACAGCGCAAGCAATACTCCGCTGAAAACGAAGAAACATCTGTCAATCTCCATCAAAGGTTTAAAAGAAGGAGACTATGCAATGATCATGGGATTCCCCGGAAGAACCAGCCGTTATCTGACTGTGTCAGAAGTAAAAGAACGCATGGAGTCAACCAATGAACCGCGTATCCGCATTCGTGGTGCACGCCTGGCTGTTTTGAAAGAAGTGATGAACGCCAGCGATAAAATCCGTATTCAGTATGCAAACAAATATGCAGGCTCCAGTAACTACTGGAAAAACTCGATCGGAATGAACAAAGCGATCATTGACAATGACGTATTGGGCACTAAAGCAGAACAGGAAGCTAAATTTGCTGAATATGCAAAGGCACAAAACAATACCGAATATGCCAATGTTGTGAAAAAGATCGATGATCTGGTAGCACAAACAGCTCCTCTCAATTATCAACTGACTTGCCTGACTGAAGTTTTCTTCGGAGCTATCGAATTTGGTAACTCAATGTTAACTAAAACACGGGAAGCTTTGGTTGATAAAAACGACTCTCTGATCAAAGTTCGTCTGGAAGGTCTGAAAGAAAACTTCAAAAGCATCCATAACAAAGACTATGATCATGAAGTAGACCGCAAAGTAGCTAAAGTACTGCTTCCTCTCTATGCAGAAATGATTCCGGCAAACCAACGCCCTGCTATCTATAAAGTGATCGAGCAAAAATATAAAGGAGATTACAACAAGTTCGTAGACGATATGTACGATAAGTCTATTTTTGCCAATCAGGCTAACTTTGATAAATTCCTCAAAAAGCCGACAGTAAAAGCTATTGATGAGGATCTGGCTTTGCAATATGCTCAATCCAAATACGATCAATACGGCAATCTCCTTGATCAGCTAAAAGAGCTGGACAAAGAACTTGCTCTGCTCCACAAAACTTACATCCGCGGTTTAGGTGAAATGAAATTACCTGTTCCTTCATATCCGGACGCAAACTTTACCATTCGTCTGACCTATGGTAACGTAAAACCATATGATCCGAAAGATGGCGTACACTATAACTATTACACAACAACAAAAGGTATTCTTGAAAAAGAAAATCCGGAAGACCGCGAATTTGTGGTACCAGCCAAGTTGAAAGAACTTATAGAAAAGAAAGACTACGGTCGTTATACATTACCTAACGGTGATATGCCTGTCTGCTTCCTATCAACCAATGACATTACCGGTGGTAACTCCGGCAGTCCGGTATTGAACGAAAACGGAGAATTGATCGGCTGTGCATTCGATGGCAACTGGGAATCTCTGAGTGGTGATATTAACTTTGATAACAACCTGCAACGTTGTATTAATCTTGATATCCGCTACGTCCTGTTTATCCTTGAGAAATTAGGAAACTGCGGCCATCTGATTAATGAAATGACTATCGTAGAATAAATGAGAAAACAAATTATATTTGCTATTTTTTCACTGGCAACTCTTAGCATCCACGCCGATGAAGGTATGTGGATGCTAACTGACCTGAAAGCACAAAATGCAGTTGCCATGCGGGAACTCGGCCTGGAGATTCCTGTTGAAGAAGTATATAATGCCAATGGCATTTCTCTGAAAGATGCTGTTGTACACTTCGGTGGCGGATGTACCGGAGAAGTCATTTCTTCCGAAGGACTGGTACTCACCAACCATCATTGTGGTTACGGAGCCATTCAGCAACATAGTAACGTAGAGCATGATTACCTGACAGAAGGATTTTGGGCCATGAACCGTGATGCAGAACTTCCCACACCGGGATTGACCGTCACTTTTATCGACCGTATCCTTGATGTAACCAGTTACGTAAACGATCAGTTGAAAAAAGATGAAGATCCGAACGGTACTAATTATTTGTCGCCAAGCTACCTGAGCAAAGTGGCAGAACGCTTCGCTAAAGATGAAAATATAGAAGTCACCCCTGCAACCAAACTTGAACTTAAAGCTTTTTACGGAGGAAATAAATATTATATGTTTGTAAAGACCGTATACAGCGATATTCGTATGGTAGGTGCTCCCCCCTCTTCTATTGGTAAATTCGGAGCCGACACAGACAACTGGATGTGGCCCCGCCATACCGGAGATTTTTCCCTCTTCCGCATCTATGCTGATAAAAACGGCAAACCTGCCGCATATTCTAGAGACAATGTTCCTTTGCAGGTAAAAAAACATTTGAAAATCAGCATTGCCGGAGTACAGGAAGGTGACTTCACCTTTGTTATGGGATTCCCGGGACGTAACTGGAGATATATGATTTCCGATGAAGTGGAAGAACGTATGCAGACTACTAACTTTATGCGTCAACATGTACGTGGTGCCCGTCAGAAAGTTCTGATGGAGCAGATGCTGAAAGATCCTGCCGTACGAATCCATTATGCAAGTAAGTATGCATCTTCAGCCAATTACTGGAAAAATGCAATTGGTATGAACGAAGGATTAGTACGTCTCAAAGTACTGGATACCAAACGTAAGCAACAAGAAGAACTCTTGGCCCGTGGCCGCGAAAAAGGTGATGATTCTTATCAGAAGGCATTTGATGAAATACGTTCTATCGTTGCTCATCGACGGGATGCACTCTATCACCAACAAGCCCTTAACGAAGCACTTGTCACAGCACTTGACTTTATGCGCCTCCCTTCTACGACTGAAATGGTCACTGCCCTTAAGTCAAAAGACAAAGAACAAATAAAAACAGCTACCGAAAACCTGAAACAAGCCGGTGAAAAATACTTTGCCTCCGTTCCCTTCCCGGAAGTAGAGCGAATGGTTGCCAAAACCATGCTGCAAACTTATGCCAATTACATTCCGGAGGAACAACGAATCAATATTTTCGAGATCATAAACTCACGTTTCAAAGGAAATATAGATTCATTTGTAGATGCTTGTTTTGAATATTCGATTTTTGGTAATCCCAAAAACTTTGAAAAGTTTATTAAAAAGCCAAGCTTATATAAGATAGGTCATGACTGGATGGTACTTTTCAAATACTCCATCACAGATGGAATATTGAAAACTGCCATTGCCATGAAAGAGGCCAATCAGAACTACGACGCTACTCATAAGGTATGGGTAAAAGGAATGATGGACATGAGACAGGAAAAAGGAATGCCTATCTATCCGGACGCCAACTCAACCTTACGACTGACTTACGGACAGGTACTTCCTTACGAACCTGCCGACGGAGTAGTTTATGATGCTCATACTACACTCAAAGGAGTTATGGAGAAAGAAGATCCTGGAAACTGGGAATTTGTAGTTCCGCAGAAGTTGAAGGAACTATATAAAGCCAGAGACTATGGACGCTATGGTAAAGACGGTGAAATGCCTGTCTGCTTTATTGTTAATACTGATAATACAGGAGGAAACTCCGGCAGTCCGGTATTCAATAGCAAAGGACAACTAGTGGGCACAGCTTTCGACCGCAACTATGAAGGTCTGACCGGAGACATCGCTTTCCGCCCCTCCTCACAACGTGCCGCCTGTGTAGATATCCGCTATACCTTATTTATTATCGATAAATATGCAGGAGCCTCCCACATTATTGATGAACTGAGTATTGAATAAATGGATAATGAAAAATGGATAATGGAAAGTCCCTATGTAGGGTGACATTTCCATTATCCATTTTCCATTAAATAAACTCTTCTACCATATACATCTCATCTATCATTTCATTCATTGTTTCCTGCAAATTCAACACAGCTTCTTCAGGAGACTCTCCGTAAGCATTACATTGCATATTCACAGTCAACCAGGCATAATATCCGCCATCTGACGCCCGCTCAAGTACATAATCTGTTTTATTCAGTTTCATATCGGTAAATAATTAGTAAATGTTGGTATTGAAGTAATTGCTGATTGTGGAGCAGCCAGTTTTTCCAGTTCCAGAATAATACGTCGTTCACCACTACGTACCCAACGAACGAATGTACGATTAGGAGAATACGTTCCGGCAAAACGGAGTAAAGGCTTCAAATCAAAAGAATCACTAATAATCCCTGCTCCTGCCCTCATTGCATCATGGGCATTACAATCCTGCTCAATATGTGCCGGAACCATCAATACAGGTTTTCCCAGATACATTGCTTCACAGATAGATTCGAACCCAGCAGTGGTAGCATAAGCACGACAACCGGCCATCCCATTAAGAAACTTCACATCATCTATCTGATAGAAACTTAGTGTTTCGTCAATCCTGGTCACCTCATCTGCATCTGCTTTGTCCCAGAAAAACCTCAAAGGAACTTCCGGATATATCGTATGAAACTCCTCCACACTATCTGCAAAACCGGAATTTACCATATATCCATGAATATAATTTCCTTCTTCCGGTTGAATAGCAGTTACTTCCTGCCGAATTAAAGGAGGAACTACCACCACTTGTTCTACCCTGTCCGGTTCCATATCATTGAAAGATAAAGCAAGTTTCTTCGAAGATCTTACAGCTGTCATCTTGGTGAAGAAACGCAGCATCCGTAATTGAAAAGAGTTTTTATCCGGAAATTCAAAATTCTGATGTAAAAACAAGTATTGGTGTCCGACGCAGACATATGGAACGGAGGGACGAAAGAGTGTGTAGGTAAGTCCTGTCAAAAGCTCGTAGAAGTTGATCACTACTTCCGCCCCTGTATCCTTAATCCGCTGGTTAATATAGCACATACTGCGAAAATATTCCGGAATACGCAGTAAATTATAAATAAAACTTTTCTTTAGATTCGCTCGTTTATTATCTGCCGCAGGCAAGAAATTAGGACTGATAAAACGTTTGACCGGTGCCTGTATATTCCGGTTAAAAAATCCGGGCAAGATACGTGATGAACTCTCACCGACTAATACTTCCACTACTTCATGTCCATTACGCAACAACATTTCTTCAAGGGTAATAGCTTGTGTCAAGTGTCCCCTACCCTCGCCTTGTACAATAAATAAAAATTTCATGAGGCTATCATTATTAGTTTATTTCTTATTTATTTGTTTTTCGTTATGCAAAGTTCCCTTTTCTAGATTACAATAAGATGACTCTACAATTACTATTTTATGAACAAAAACAGCTTTTTCCCGTTATATTAATAAAATAGAAATTATATTTGCAGTCTTCAAAGACTGATATTTAAATTTAAGAAAGGAAAGATTATGGAAAAGTTTGAAGATTTAATACAGTCACCGATACCCGTTTTAGTTGATTTCTTTGCAGAATGGTGTGGACCCTGCAAAGCAATGAAACCCGTTTTAGAAGAATTGAAAACAATGGTAGGAGATAAAGCCCGTATTGTGAAGATAGATGTTGACCAACATGAAGATTTGGCTACTAAATATCGCATACAGGCAGTGCCGACTTTTATTTTATTCAAAAATGGAGAAGCCGTATGGAGACATTCCGGAGTTATCCACAGTAGTGAATTAAAAGGAATCATCGAACAAAATTACATATAAAAGGAAAATAGCGAATGAAGAAAGTATTAGCAATGGTAGCTTTTGTCATGCTGAGCGTTATCGTATACGCCTTCAATGACAAACCGGATGCCAATCAAGGTAAAAAAGAGGTAACAGGTAACGGTGAAGTCGTCGTAATGGACAAAGAAATGTTTCTGAAAGACGTCTTCGATTATGAAAAATCAAAAGAGTGGAAATACAAAGGTGACAAACCTGCCATCATCGACTTATATGCAGACTGGTGTGGTCCTTGTCGCCAGACAGCCCCAATCATGAAAGAATTGGCAAAGGAATATGCAGGGAAAATAACAATCTACAAAGTCAATGTAGACAAACAGAAAGAACTTGCTGCCTTGTTTAACGCAACAAGCATTCCATTGTTTGTATTCATTCCTATGAAAGGAGATCCGCAGCTTTTCCGTGGAGCGGCTGACAAAGCAACTTACAAGAAAGCTATCGATGAATTTCTACTGAAATAAAGAGCCCTAATTATAGTGACACTATCCGGTCAGGATAATGACATTATAATATAAAAATGGTGACACTATCCGGTGTGGATAGTGTCACCATTTTTATATGCAGAATAAAGATCATTTAAAGTATCCCACGGGATGATTCATCATAGGAATCTGACTATCTTTCAGTTTCAATACTTTCTTCAGCTGAGCGGCATCCATCGAAGCACGTGGCACTGTAGCCAGTTTAGCCGCAGAACAGAAAATAGAAATATTCTGAGAAACAATACCGGCATCCATGGCTCCCATTAGTTGATTCTGTATCTTCTGAGCATCACCAAAACGGGAAACATCACTGATTAATACTAAAGATACCGGAGCCGTTTTTACAAAAGCCTGGCCACCCGCTACCGCTCCACGGTAATCTCCTTCAGCAATCAGATTTAACTGATGATTCTTTGCGTCATACAAGTAACTTCCTTCCGATAATATCACATATACGTCTACATCCTGCTTATTCATAGCGGAAGGAGCCGTTCGTTTTCCAGCATCCGAACGATTGATTCCGTTGGCCGCCCATAATAAGTCTGACAAATCAGCAAGAGTTAACGCTTTCGAAGCATACTCACGCGTAGATTGACGTTCAGACAATGCCTTCATCACCGTACCAGTACGATTTAAATTAGGTTTTGGTAACTTAACAACCTTATCAGCAGCAAAAGCAGCCGCTGAAAGCATTAAACAAACGAACAATAGTTGTACCTTTCTCATAATTGTGGTATTTATAAAGTTGATAGGCAAATATAAACAAAAAAGGTCTGCATTCACTATAGAACACAAACCTTTTAAAAGTTATTTATAAGGCTTTATTATTTCTTATCTCCGAAATAACGGTTGTAAAGTCCTTCAAAACCTTTACCATGACGAGCTTCGTCCTTGCACATTTCGTGTACAGTATCGTGAATAGCGTCCAGATTCAAAGCTTTAGCACGAGTAGCGATACGTTTTTTGTCTTCGCATGCACCTTGTTCAGCATCTTTACGCTTTTGCAGGTTAGTTTTTGTATCCCAAACACAGTCACCCAGCAATTCTGCAAATTTAGAAGCATGTTCAGCTTCTTCCCAAGCATAGCGTTTGAAAGCTTCAGCTACTTCAGGATAACCTTCACGGTCAGCCTGACGGCTCATAGCCAAATACATACCTACTTCAGTACATTCACCCATAAAGTGATTATTCAGATCCTTGATCATTTCTTCGTCACAACCTTTTGCAACACCAATCACGTGTTCGTCAGCAAAAGACAATGCACCACCTTCTACTTCAACAACTTCTACGAATTTGCTGGCAGGAGCTTTACACAAAGGACATTTCTCAGGAGCTACGTCACCTTCATAAACGTAACCGCATACAGTACATCTAAATTTTTTCATTTTCTTCTCAATTTTAAATTAATTAGTCAATACGTGTTTCTTTATCTTTTCTTAAGCAATTCTTGCATATACCTTTATAATAATAATGAACTTCCGTCACTTGATGCCCATCCATTTCCAGACTTTCAACTTTCTTCACGGCTTCCGGAGATTTTAAGTCGTAAATATGTCCGCAATACCTGCATAAGAAATGAGAGTGAACAGAAGTATCCGCATCAAAATTTGTATTCTTCTCATCAATCGTGAGCATCAATGCAGCTCCCTGTTCCGAAAACAATCTCAAAGTGTTGTATACCGTCGTTTTCGAAAGTGTCGGCATAGAAGGAGATAACGCTGTATAGATATCATCAGCCGAAGGATGAATGGGATGATTCATCAAATATTCCATGATCGCTATGCGCTGCATGGAAGGCTTTATATTATGCTCTAACAATCGTTCGTATGGTTTCATAAGTTCTCCCTCTTTTCAAAGTTGTATTCATTACAATTATAAATCTGATGCAAATATAGAAAGTCCCAATATCATTTCCAAATAAAATCAATATTTTTTTTGCAGATATGTATTACTAAATTCTTCCATACAAAAAAGGCCATCTTAATAAAGATGACCTTTAGACATTGATATACCTCTATTTTGCCTTAATTCTTGTTGGTTTTAGCCTCTTCGATTATTGATTCAGGTACTTTTTCGCAACGGACATATTTATTCACGTCACTATCATCATCTTTTACAGTCCAAATCATGGAACCGGATTCTAGCAAATCCGTTACGATATAGTCATTGTTCCAGTCACCATTACCAAAATCATATTCACCACTAATAACATATCCCAGATAAGGATCGTTTTCTATATTAAAAGAACCAGTAATATAACGTGCATACATACTGTCAAACTTCTGATACATTTCAAAAGTCAGTTCTCTACGATTAAAAGTTATATAGCAATATGTACCTTCTGCCAGAGCTTGTCCGTTCCATTCAGAAAGTTGCCACGTTCCGTTTAAATTAGCAGCAGTGACCGGCAAGGCAGGAATCTCTACCTTTTCATCGTCGTCACAGGATGCGAAACAAAGCACGAAGGCGAATAAAGCCATTAATTTGAAAATATTCTTCATGTCTTCTTTTTATTTTTATTGTTACTTAATACAGTTTACTTTTATATTCAATGTTCGGTCTGACGGTTGCCCTTCCACTCCCTCTATAATAATAGGAAAAGTAAATGAACGACCTTTTTCCACAGGAATCAGTGAGGCGTCTATTGTAATCACAACGTCGGCTTCACTACCCGGACTGATTACTTCCGGCTCGGTACGAAAAGTTGCAAACTCAGGAATAACAGCAGCCGACAAACGCAATGATTGGTTTCCGCTGTTACCACACAGGATTCGTTCGGAAGGACGCTTTCCCGCATTTACCTCCCGGAATTCTATCCGGTTTTGTTTCAGTCTCAATTTACCCATCTTATATGGATAACGTCCCCATTCATCCGCTCCCGGCAACACATTACCTATTAATGTAAGGCGTGCCACAGGCATTTTGTCCGAAGAAGACAGATAAACAAAAGCATTCGTGTCTATCGTTCCGGGATGATTCTTCGGATGATAAGTCAATACTACAACTCTCGTTTCACCGGGAGATATCTCCCCTGTACGTACATCTGCTACCGCACATCCACAAGTAGTTCTTACACGGGTAAGATTTATGGCTTTGCCACTTACATTAGTACATGTGAAACGATACATTTTTGGAGCATCATCTTCGGTTAATGTCCCGATATTCAGCACAGTCTTGTCAAAACGCAGAATATGTTCCGCTCCTTTTATCAACGGCGGATTTATCAGCGTATCTGTTTTTTCCTGTGGAGTGAAATGGACATTCCGGGCTTCAACCGCCCGGAATTGTCCGATGACTACACATAATAAAAAGAATCGTATCCAAGTAACTGGTTTCATTGAATATTAAAATTACATCCAACCATTATCATTAGCCTTCTTGCGAACGGTAACAGTAATGGATTGTTCGCTTCCATTGCTTACTTTCACTGTAATACGGGTTGCACCGGTTTTTACCCCGGATACTGTCATAAACGTACCATTGACAGATACTGAAGCGACAGTTGTATCACCCGATGTGCAGGTATAAGTTAGATTCTCTCCATTAACAAAATAGCAGGCAAGGTTTAAAGTCGATGCTGCACCTTCTGCTACATACATATTGGGTACTACCATATCAGAACCATTACCCTCAATATTGTTAAGCAACATTCCGGCATCCAGCAAACCTGCTCCCATCTTGCCCACATATTTCGATAACTCTACTCTAGTAGCGGAAGCTCCGGATGAGATGTGGTTACGATAGTAAGCCTTCACTTCTCCTGTATTATACCAGCTATCGAGTGGTTTTGTAGATGATTTCAATAGTTCGACAAACTCACTTGCTTTAAAATGACGACGTTGTTTGACAGCATACGACAACCCCAATGCTGCAACTCCTGATACATGCGGACAAGCCATAGATGTACCATCCATAAATCCATAGGTCGCATTACCGTTTTGTATCCAAGTCGAGAGAATAGAACCGGAATGGATTCCTTCTTCCCAACCTTCAGGGTCATCTTGCCCCACCGGATTGTAATATTCCGTATCACCACCTGGAGCAGATATCGTGACTTCCTTTCCATAGTTGCTATATGAGGCCGGAGTAAAATCGGCCGCTACCGCACTGACAGATATACATTTGGAATAAGCAGCAGGAAATGCAGCCATTCCCGCATATTCGTTTCCGGAAGCGAAAATTGCCAGTCCACCGTCTATCACCCCATTGGGCGAACCGGCATTATTGATAAAGTAGTCCAATGCATCTTTTTCCAACGGATACAATTTTTCCCATTCTTCTTCCGATCCCGGACCGGGAGTATATCCTTCAATCAGATTGGCCAAGGAAGAGTTGTATCCCCAGCTACACTGAAGAATGACTGCGCCATTATCAGCCGCATATTTTATAGCCCTTGCTTCAGCATCCAAGGTAACACCGGCTTCACCCGCAAACACTTGACATGACATAATTTTCACTCCGGAGTTTTTGGAACCATCGCCACCGGCAATACCGCAAACACCTTCGCCATTATTATTCATAGCAGCAATAGTACCTGCAACGTGCGTCCCGTGTCCCGTGTCAACTGCATCCATCCACGAAATGATTCCTGAATTGCTCACGAAATTGTAGCCATATTTATCGTCCTTATATCCGTTACCGTCAGCATCCTTATCTGCATAAAGTTCTTCCTTTTCATTGATCCACATATTACCTTTCAAATCAGGATGGGTATACATCACACCTTCATCCAGCACAGCAACAATGATAGAAGGATCGCCCGTACACTTCTTCCATGCTTCCATACAACCGACATCACACCCCGGCCTGGAACCATTTTTCAATACGTTCTGATTGTCAAAAGGGTTATTGCCACTGTTATTATAATGCCATTGATATGCCAATCCGGGATCGGAGAAGGTGCTTCCTGTCGTAACAGTACGTGTTGCCGCCTTCTGTCGCAATGCACTCTCACTAACATAACTCCGATAGCCATCAACTCTGTAAGCACGCTGAATGTGACTGTTAGCCTGTACTTTAGCTACTTCGCCTAATTTAGCAAGACGACCGGCGGCTTCCTTCAAGTCTGTATTTTCATCAAACTTTACCCGATACCACAAATGTAATCCTGAAGTACGGGTACGTTCTTCATTTTTAGTGTCTACCGGAAATATACGTTCAAAATGATATGTACCCAGAATATCCAACACTTCGTCAGTAGAAGGAATCCCGGAACGGGTCATAGCCCCCCCACTTCTTGTTGCAACTGTGAGAGCCTGATCAAGAATCTCTGTCATTGCAGGATCGAATTTAATCAGCAATTCACCGGAAGTGACATCAGCCGGAAGCTGAACTTCCGTCCCCCCTGTTGGGGTAGACGGTTGTTCGATCACTTCTTGTTCCGAGCATGAAGCCAGCATCAAGGCAAACAGTGCTGTATATAAGAAATTTTTCTTCATTGTTCTTATTTAAAATTATTCTTGTTAATGATATTTACTCTATAGCCCTGCTAGTCTGTAGTTCCCGACAATACAAATTTTCTAAAATACAACGGATAAGCGACACCGCTAACAATTTGATTTGTCCCGGGGTCTGTACTTCCGTAATAATAAGAAAAATCGTAGTTTACGATATCCACATTATTGAATCCCACTGTATTTCCTTTTGAGTTTCTGCCGTCTTCTTGCTGATTGAATATCATGCTTTCGGGTCCCCAATATACAAAGTAAGGATGGAATAGCAACCAATTAGGCAAAGCACCTGTCAGGAAGTTCAAATTAATATGAACTGTACGGGCAAACGGTAACACACGCGGAATATCCTGCCCGCTTACTGGAGTCTGCTTCCGATATCTTACCTGATTGTCGGTCGTCAACAGCCACTGGCAAGTATCTCTAGATATCTTATCCATGAATATGGATGGCTTGGCAGTCAACTCATCTTTACTGAAGAAATCATCCGATTGATAAGTTTCCGGTTTATCTGCAGCTCTCAATGCCGCTCTCACCTCTGCGTCTGTAGGTAATTCTCCCTCCAAGAAGTTGTATGACATTTGCAATGAAATCAGTTTATCCCAAGTCAATAACTTCAAGAAAGCTTCTCTTTCAGGTTGTCCTTGAGAAATATCAACATGCAGACCGACATCCCTACCATTGTATTGGTTGTTCCCATCAATCAAGCTCATATCTTTCAGTGTTTCCGTAGCACGACATCCGGTTAATGTCAAATATCTCAAGTGCGGGAAATTCTTTTCGTTCACCACATCTGTAACTACAGACAACGACTGGAAATTATTACTTGCCAAATCCAAATTCTCCAGTTTCTTACCCAATTTAATAAAATTCTCAGGGAGAGCATTTATACCAAAAGAGAATATTGTCAGATCCTTCAGATACTCCAATTCGCAAATTTCTTCTCCTAAAGAAATAGTACGTATTTGTCGGTTGGCATTACTCTGAACTGAAAATGATTCCAGGTATTTCAGATGACGAATTTCTTTGGGGAATGTTTCACCGTCTTGCAAATCAATCATTGCATAACTTACAGACCTCACACGCCCTACAGCTTCAGTAGGAACTATTCCATCTTTTATTTCTTTATCAGTAGCTTCCCAAAGGGTTACAAAACTCCAGTTCATCATACTTTCACTGGTATCAAAACTCATCATGCTCTGGAGTTTGCTATTGATAGTAATAATAGCCAATGAGTCACCGGCACGATTATCCTCAATCTTCATAGCTGCTTTTTGTGTTACAGTCAACACTACAGCATCTATTTTATTACCGTTATTGTCCACCAATTGGTCATTCTCATCTACTGGAACCAGATGGATCTTTGCCACACGGGTATAGGGAGCCACATTCATTCCCCAACGGAAATCCACTTTAAGAGTACGGGGACGTGCTCCTTTGTCTAAATTCACCGCTAGATCTTTATCCTTCGGCAATGTCACCCAACCGCTACGTTCTCCTTCTACCTCTCTTTTCTCCTCTTCAGTCATCGTAGCCTCTTCTGCGAAAGAATAATCCACACTTCCGATTTTGAAATTTACGTTAGTAGAGATAATTGATTTAAAGTGACGGTTATCGAATGCATCCGAACTGGGGATTTCCACTTCAGGTTCTTTCACCAAGATTTGCTTACCGAAACCGAACTGTGTAACCGTAACCAAGCTAGGCTCACGACCATTCATTGTGAAACTTATCTGTGCTGTACGCGCAACATTCGTCAGTGTAGAGTCTATGGTAAGTTCACATACCGCTGAACCAAAACCGTTTGCCGGTGAAACGGCAATCCAAGGTTTAGAAACGCGTACCACCCATTGATCATTAGATGAAACGGCGATCTTCTCTGTTCCTCCTTCTGCACCGATAGCTATTTCTTCTTTATCTACCGAAATGCCATCGATCCTTGTTTCGTCGTCATCCTTACATGAGGAGATGATCCCCATGCAAAGAATTAGTCCTAATGTTATTTTACTAAAATATTTCATTAATAGATTCTTTTATATTATCGTTCAATACCCAAAGCATCACAACCACGAATATCTTGTGTCTTATCATATAACAGAACATACATACCTGCCTCAATATAAGGACATACGCTAGTTACATCAATCGAGATGTTGGGATTGTCTGCAATATCCAATATATAAAGCTGCGGTGTCAGTTTCTCGTCTACTTTACGGATGTCGTTAGAACCAATTTGCAATTGGATCAAACTAGGGCAAGTAGTGATACCGGTCGGCCATTGGCGCAAGATACGATTGCCTTCCGCATCACGTTGATGGCGAATTCCGAAAGCTTTCAACTGGCTACTGTTCAACGGTTGCGTCGGGAACGAAGAGAAACAATTATAGCTAACGTCCATATTGCTCAAATAAGGTAAGGTAGTCGCCCGGAAGTCATCAGACAAGCTGGTCAATTTATTGAAACGCAAATCTATAGTAGTCAGCAAATACGTATTCTTATAGTTTCCGTCTTTTGGTTTCAATGAATTTTCCGGAATCGATGTCATTAAATTGTTGCTCAGGATAATTGTCGAAATCGGAGAACCGGTTGCAAACAGTTCTGTAGGGAACTTCTGGATTTCGTTATATGACAAGGTTACCGTTGAGGCATTAATACCTTTGTAATCATCCATCGAACAACTGATGTTACGTCCCTCCGAACCTATTTTATTATACGAGAAATCTACAGATCCCATCACATATACCGACTTGGCATTGAATATATTCGGAATATATTTCAGCTTATTATGAGAAAATCCTAAGCCTTCCACTTGATCGGTAAATGCACAGAAATCTTCCGGAATCTCTTCAATCTGATTGTAGTCTAACTTAAGGTCAGTCAGTTTAACATTGGTACCAAAAGCTTCCAGATGTCTTACCTTATTATGCACACAATCAAGTAAGCCTAGTTTCACCATCTTCTGTAAAGAAGCAGATGCGGGAAACTCTTCCAAATTATTATAACCCATATAAAAAATCTGAATTTTAGGTCCTGTATCCTCATCGTCAGCGAGTCGTGTCCAATCAGCTTTTAATTGGGCAGCACTAATGCCTCTGTTACATGCAATGTTCAATGACTGTAATTCAGGAAGATCATACAAGAAGTCCGGAAGCTGCGTCATATTCGGACAGTTATACAACTCTACATCCGTGAGATCTTTCAAATTACTCCAACTCAATTCTTCATTTTCATACTGTTTGGCATAATCCGAGTTGGCATCTTCCCAATCGACAGCAATATTATCATAGGTAAAAGGAGAATTAGCAAAATAGATAATCTGCAACTTGGTCAACCGTTGAATAGCCTTCGAAATAAACGTTATTCGATTGGTAAGATTACCGATTTGTGTATCTTTCAATGAAATACGGCTATCCTTCTTGATCGGTTTCATTTCAGGATTTCTATTAATGGCATCTTGTAGTAGGTCTGACAAATTCAAGCGTTGGTCATAGTCAAGGAACATTTTCTTATAGTGCATACGAATTCTATGCTTTCTTTCCTCGCTCATGTCCGGAGTCAGTTCTTCATCTCCAAATAATCTGCCGCTCACCGTTTCGCTATGTGTACCGAACGAAAGCACTTTTAATTCAGTTAATTGTCCGATAGCATCGGGTACTCTGCCTTTGGCACCGAAACCGGCAAGCGAGAGTCCGGTGACACGCCCATTATTATCCAAATCAACACCGGGTTGGTCACCCCACATATCAAGTTCTTTGTTGAAGTTCCAGTTTAAACTGTGAATAGTATTGTTTATCGTCCCACTATAATATCTCCAATTCTTTCCGTCCAAAGCTTCCCAAATGGCTTTCAGCGCTTTATAGTCTTTAATGTACTCCGCCGTTTCCTTCAATTGGATAGGGACGTTGGCATCTTTTGTCAATTTGTTGTCTATCACAGTAAAAGATTCTCCTCTTACAGATTGCGTTTCCAATTCCGATCTTTTGATACCGCTTTGTGAGTAGGTGGTATATGCTACTACCTGATAGGTACCGGCAGGAAGCCATACGGCAGAGTCGCATGTTGCTACACCTATATCCATATACTTATCATTGGCATTATCGGGATTTTGGTGTTCTTTAGAATCTTCTTTATAGGTGACTTTCATCCCCTTCAATTCTGTGGTGACACGATTAAAGGAATTCATCACCGTAACATCGACATAGCGAATATTGCTGAATAAGTATTCGCCGGCTGCACGTGTACTAATTCCTTCTTTCGACAATTTAAAGGTAACGGTTCCATGCGGAACTGCATCTACAGTCAATGCTTTTTCCAGCAATCCTCCACTTACAACTGTCAGTTCATTGTCATCGCCGGCAGGTCCTGCCAACAGTACCTCATCAAGACCGTCATACAAATAATAGCCGACAATCTTATAAGTACCGGCCAGTAATTGCAATTTGTCACTACGCAGACCATATTCCGCATTGTTCGCATTGTATGCGTTCAGAAGCAGAGTTTGTGAAACGGTGGTACCGTTATGCGTCATCACCACCTTTATCTTCTGTGCACTAGACATTGATTCAAGTTTGCCCACAGCACGAGTGGTTGTTCCTTTCTCAAAAGAGGTACTCTTATAGAGTTTAAACTGCACATAACCGTATTGGCTTTGCAGCTCCTCGTCATCATCGGAACATCCTGTCACTACCAACATTGTCAGCAGGCCGACAATAAAAGGCAGGAAGAATATTGAGTATATTTTATGTAGATTCATTTATAATCTATTATTCGTTATAATTATTCACAAGTAAAATATGCATTATATATTGATAACCAGCATATGCTTGCTACCGTCTTCTCCGGTAATTATTAAAAATACAGTTTTAGTTAAACTGCTTCCATTGCCCAACCATACATTCAAATTTTGCTTTCCGGTACTCCAATCTTCAGATATTTCAATATCTGAAGATGCATCAACTATCTTTTCGTCAACATCATAACATTTGAAATCAACTATACTGGATGTATTAAGTGTCACAAATATAGACTCCCCAATCGGCGGATTTTTTATATCAGAAATATCAGTTACCTCATATTGGGTAATGAAATAATTAGCACCTCCCATACTACCATCATAAGCTGTACAACTCACAGGAGCTAATTGGCTGGTAGTTACAGTAAAGGGCACATCTCCTCCACCGCCACTTCCGGCATTGCTGATTCTGACAATCAACATCAGTTTATTTCCCGATTCATCAGAGACTATTAAAAATACATCTTTACCGTTTGCAGCCTCTGTATAGATTGTTATGTCAGTTTCGCTTATTGGTTCAGTAACGCCATTGGCCTCTTGTTCATCTTCAAAGTAATAGCAAACTGAATTGCTCCAATTAAAAGGCATTTTTGCCACAGTAGCGACTGATGCAGGCTGTTTTATCTCAAAAATTCCTGTCACGCCATACTCTGACTTAAAGTAATCTGCATCGCCACCTGTATAAGACGTACAATCAATAGGATTATATGTTTGACCGTCTACCGCAGTAATGGCTAGTTCATCGCCACCGCCTTTCGTTTCTTTCTGAGTAAACTGAAGAACAAGATTAGACTGCTCATATTTATAAACCAAATCTTCACCGTCAATGATGGTCGCTTCCAAATTATCTTTGATATCTTCATATTGAGCACGTGAGAAGACAAGAACATATCCAACTCTTTCAGCCGGTTCGTACGAAGCAGGAGTATATTCGTCTACAATAAGTGTCGCTTTACCACCTTCACGTTCGCAACGCATCCATTCATTATAGCTGGCATCCATGATATACAAATCATTATTGTTGCTTCCTTTTTCAACGAATACTACCTCATAATCATCGTTCAATGTTTTAACAGTAAAAGGCACACGATTCTTAAGAGTCGTAGTACTGCCTCCGGTACCTGCCACTCCACCTGCGCTCTGAGTAAAAGTCTTTCCGTCCAAAGATACAGCCCAATCATACTTATTAGATGACGGAAGTGTCATTTCCAGTACACCCGGAGTCATACCATCATAAGAAACGTTGAAAGAATAGAATGCTTTTCCTTCTTCATCCGAGAACGTTATCACATTTTTATCTGAAGCCGGAACCGGATATTTTTCACGGTTATCATCTTCTATTATTTTCAAGCCACCACTTACTTTCTGATTAACCGGACCAACAAGAGAACCACCTTCGAGTTCCACCCATCCCGGCAGATTGGTAGCAGCAAAGCGGAAGTTTGCTTGCACACTAAATTTAGAAAAGTGTTGGTATCCTACTTTCAGTTCGTTAATCTCTACTCCTTCTTCATCGAATATTTTCAATTCATATCCTGCTGCCGAGCGCGTAACCTCACCGATCACAATAGTCTGACCACCCATTGTTAACTCCAACTTAGCCACACTTGCGTTATCGTTATTTTGGTTTTCATTAGTAGCCATGATTGTTACGGTTTGCGTTCCAGCAGTTCCGGATACTACAAACTCTTCCGTATCGTTGTTCTGAAACTTACACCAGATTGTTGATGATGCCAAACTCCAGTTAGTATTAGCCGTGAAAGTGAACTCTTTTTTCTCGCCTGCATTACAGACAATATTTTGTTTTTCCGGAAATATCGGAGTCACCGTATCATCATCATCGTCCGAACATGCCGTCAGGCAGAAAGTCATAAGTAAGCCAATGAAGAAGCAGCTCTTGCACAACATCTTCATGCAAGAATCTCCTAGTGGTTTTAAACTAAACTTTTTCATATCCATTTATATTTCTTGTTTTTTTAATATCCTTGTTCTTTTAATTTCTCCGCTTCTGCTTCGCTTATCCATTCGATCACATTGACAAACGTGCCAACCGTACCGTATGATGATCCATCTCTATTGTTCACGCTTAGCGTGACATACTGTAGGACGAAATTTTCGTTAGTACTGAAGTAAGAAGTATAAGCGGTAGGTTGATTCATCAGCAACTTGCCATCACCGTAAATAGTTCCGAAAGCCGTTGCTGTAGATGCACAAAGCTGTTCATCCATTTCAACTAGGGGTTCTTGAACATCCTCACGGTTGAAAGTGATTTCCGTATCGTATCCGTCATAGTAAAGACCATGTATGGCAATGGTATTTTCTTTGCCTTCTACGATATCCGAAGTTACCAAACGCAATTCTAAATTGTTCAAATAACTTGCAAAATAAGTCGAACTGACAACACAATAACCTGTAAAGTTTTTAATGTCAAACGGACGGATTTTCTGCATTACAACTTTTGCTTCAGTTCCATAGAGTCCCCATTGTTCCGTTTCAGGAATTACCAGTCGCAATGCAAAACCCAGCGAATCATTAATTTCCAGATTATCATAAATACCTTGTACCTCTAAATTGGTACTCCTTTCTCCCGCCTTAATGGTAACGGTATTCGACAGAATTTTATAATGCTTACCTTCCACGGCATTACTTTCGCGATCAATTACTTCGACAGCGAAGGTCCGGTCATGATCGGCAGCCACAGTAGCAGAGATCGGAACATTGAATATCTCATTCGTTTCTTGCACGGCATACGTATAAAGCGTGTCAGAAAACATAAGATAACTGGGTCCGTTGTATGCCACCTTGTCCTGATCGCATCCGGAAAGAGCCATCAGAGCAGCAACGGCTGCTATACATCCTAATAATAATTTCTTCATTATCATATGCTTTTAATCTATTTGTTACTTTCATTCGGTTGAACCTGCGAACCGGGAGCATCCAGTTCATGCTGCGGTATCGGCCATACAAATAATGGATCATCTGCTTCCACTTTCAAGCTGCTACCGTTAGCCAGTGACTGGTCTTGCGGCTTCCGTTCGAATCCTTTATGCCAACGTTTTAAATCATGGAGACGAAAACCTTCCATATAAAGTTCTTTCACACGCTCTGCTTCGATAACTTCCATTGCATTGGAAGCAGACAAAGCAGTAGAACCACCGTAAGTTGAATAACGTGCTGTACGGAGAGTCGTAATATCTTTTCCTGCACGACCATAGTCAGGTTGCGCTTGCTGCACATAAGCTTCAGCACGTATCAGATATTGTTCGGACAGACGAAGCACTTTAGGCATAGATACGTGAAGGATCTGGGCATTTGTAAATTCTTCATTGCCCAAATACTTAATCAACAAAGGCCAGGAAAGACCGTGGCTATAGCCGGTAGTGTATGTTTGAAAGAAACTTGACACACGTAAGTCGTTACTATCATACGAATTGATAGCCCAAGTTGCCGGTACATAATCCGGACGGTAGCTACTGTAATCATAGTTAAAAAAGATCTGCCCCAAACTACCACCATAAGAATTTACAGTAAAACCAACTTTCCAGATAGCTTCGGTAGAGAGGTCGCTAGTCCACATATATTTATAATAGCTGACGTTTTCGGACACATAATTTGTACAACTGGACAATAGGTAATAATTACTGTCTATTACTTTACTGGAATACTTAATAGCTTCATCCCATTTTCTCATATAAAGAGCTACACGTGCACGCAGTGCGTATACAGTATATTCATTAAAGAATGCAGCAGTGTTGTACAAAGCATCTTTGCCGGTAGGCTGGAAGTCTTTATCCAATGCCAGTAACTCAGCAGCAAGATCAAGATCGTCTAAGATAAACTGATAAGAATCTTTCAGCGAAGCACGCTTCATTTCTTCGTTTCCCTTATAATGTCTAGTCAAAATAACACCCAATTGATTGGCAGCATCTTCATCGCTTTCATAAGCCTTGCAGAAAAGTTTAACCAGTTCCGAATAGGCAATCGCACGGGCAAAATAGGCTTCACCGCAACACTGGTCAATCAGATCCAAATCATCATCATTAGTTGTGTTCTTTCTTACATTATCCACACGGTCGAGCAGAAAGTTACAGCGATTGATCACATTGTACAATGCAGCATAAACACCTTCAATATTGGTATTGGTTGCCAATATGTCTTTCCAACGCCAGATTTCTCCGTAAATATTCGTATTACCATTTACTCCATACACTAAGTCTGTCTGCAAATCGGGCAGCAATGTAAGACTCCCGGAATAAAGAGAACTACTTTTAAAAGCATCATAGATACCTATGACTGCTAGATTTACGTCATCTACCGTTTGGATTGCCTCATCGAAAGGTATAGAATCTTCAGGCATCTTATCCAAACATGAAGTAGTGGATAACACCACGGCAGCCAACAAGATATATAATTTAAATTTCTTAATCATCTTTCTTTTATATACTATTAGAATGTAACTTCAATACCCAAAGTGAATTGGCGCGAAGCCGGATACTGTGCTCTATAAATATTGCTTGCAACTTCGGGGTCTAGTCCGGTGAAGCCGGTCCAAGTCAGTAAATTCTGTCCTTGCAAATAGACACGTGCAGCTGAGAAGAAATTAGTTTTCTTCAACCACGGCTGCGGAAGTGCATATGCCAATGTCAGATTCTTCAAACGAAGGAAGGAAGTGTTTTCAAGAAAGCGATCGTCCAATCTCGCCACCACGTCGTAGCGGGGAATATCAGTAATATCACCGGGCTTTTTCCAACGATCATACAATAATCGTTTTGACTGATTATAGGCACTATAGATTCCGTTACTCTCTTCAAAGAAGCGGTCATTATTCATCACGTAGCGTTTCGCCATCCAACTAAATTGAGCTGACAACGAAAGACCTTTCCACATAAGAGTAGTTCCAAAACCACCCGCCCATGGAGAGTCGAATGTCTTACCGGTCATTACTTTATCTTCTTCACGGAATTCAGTAGTCAGTTCTCCGTCAGCAGTATACCACAATGCATCGCCATTGGCTGGATTCACACCGGCATAACGATTCATGAAGTATTCGTGTACAGAATGTCCCACTACGTATTTCAATCCGGTAGTAGAGTTAACATATTCTTCTACACCGTTGTAGAGTTCCAACAACTTATTCTTATTATAAGAGAAATTTGCACTAAGATTCCAAGTAAAATCTCTCGTACGGATGACGTCACCATCCACTGCCACTTCAACACCCCGGTTCATCATCGCACCGATATTATCCCAATGACCGGATTCACCGGATATGGCATAAGACTGAGGAACAAACATCAACATATTAGTGGTCTTCTTATGATAAAAATCGAAGTTTACATTCACTCGATTAAAGAGTCCGACACTCAAACCGATGTTGTTAGCCCAAGTCTGCTCCCAGCCTAGCTCTTCGTTTCCACTCTGCAAAGGAAACAGACCAGCTTGATCAAGGTAGTTAGCATTTCCAGAAACAAGCGCCAGATGATCGTAGTCAGGAATAGTGGAGTTACCGGATGTACCTGTGCTCAACTTAATCTGAGCACCAGTCAGCCATTCCACATCTTTCAAGAAAGCTTCGTTTTTTATGTTCCACATAAAGCCCAATGACCAGAAAGCCCCCCAGCGATGATCTTTACCAAAACGGGAAGAGGCATCTGTACGTGCAGCAACTTCCGCATAATACAAATCTTTGTAATTGTACTCGGTACGGAAGAAAAACGACATAAAAGAATGGGCTGTATTAGCATCTTGCCATGAAGAAGCCCGTGTACCGGCGGTTACATTTGTCAATCGGTCAATGGTCTGTCCTCTCGTTACTACTTGAAAACCGGTCGAACGATAGTCTATCCCTTCTTGTCCCAACATAAAGTTAAATGAATGATCCTCATTCAATGCCCATCGGTAATTTGCAGTAAGAGTTTCAGTCAAGTTTAGAATATCCGACGAACTGCGTCCGGCCCTTCCTGAATTATTATTAATAATGTAGCTCGGATAAGACTTCATAAAAGATGTAGAGTGAGCATAATCAGCACCGAATTGTGCCCGGACAGTCAAGTTCTTAACAGGAGTAATATCTGCAAAAACAGTTGACAACAACTTATATTTTTTATGTTCTACAGGGTTATTTGCCATCCACTCAATAGGGTTCTGTCCTGTCCCTTTCCAAGTTCCGTCATTTTCAGAAGCTAAAGAGCCATCAGCATTATAAGGATTCCAGTAAGGCAACATAAAGCGTGAACCGGAAATAGGAGTATAAAGTGCCATATCTCCTTCTTCAGCCTGCGCTATTTCCTCATAAGCCATCATCGTATTGGTACCTATTTTTAACCAGTTGCTGGCTTTTACCTCCGCATTGGCACGCATGTTATAACGACGGAAAGTTGAACTTTGGGCAATACCGTCCTGATCGTAAAATCCTCCTGAGACATAGTAGTTCAAACGATCGGTAGCACGGTTAACAGACAGTTCATAGCTCTGCAACGGTGCACGGTCGTTAAACACTTCATCCAGCCAATTAATATTAGTGCGGGAAAGCAGATTGTAATCTTTACCGGTATCCTGACCTATTTCCTTTTCAAATTGGATACGCTCCGGTGTATTCATCATCATCCAGTTATCATTCGACGCCAATTGTGAGAACCCCCACTGTCCGCGCAATGTCACTTTTGCTTTATCCATTGCCAATCCGCGTTTAGAAGTGATAACAACCACACCATTCGCTGCACGTGCACCATAAATAGAAGTGGAAGAAGCGTCCTTCAACACAGAGATAGACTCTATATCTCCCGGACTGATCGTATTAAAGTCAGCACTGGAAATAGGCACACCATCCAAAATAAACAACGGTGCCGTACCCGAATTAATTGAATTCGTACCTCGAATCTGGAAAACAGCCGCCTTACTAGGTTCTCCCGAGTTAGAGATTACAGATAATCCCGGTGTCTGTCCCTGCAGTGACTGATCAAAACCTGCAGCAGGCACATTTTCCATTTTTTCCGCTTTAACAGTGGATACGGCACCAGCAATCGTCCCTTTTTTACGAGTTCCATACGCTACTACCACTACCTCATCTATTAAAGCAGCATCTGAAACCAGACGAACATTCAGTGTTCCGGTTTTGGCACTAACCGCATGTGCCTGTGATTGCATACCGATATAAGAGAACAGCAAAGTAGCACTTGCCGTACCCTTAATCTCAAGAGTGTAATTACCATCAATGTCGGTAATTACACCATTTGTAGTACCCTTCTCTAAAATAGACACACCAACCATCGGCTCATTATCTTCTGCCGAAACAACATGTCCTTTTACCTTATATCCACTCTGTGCAAAAAGCATAAGAGGAATATTCAGTAGAGCAAAGAGTACAAACAAGAGAATTGATTTTCTCATCTTTGATACTTGAATTTAAATTAATGAATTGATTTATTTTTTACAGATTTATCTACAAAACGAAAACTTAGCATATTACGCTTCACGCATGAAACAGCAATATACTTCTCCCCTTGGAGCGACTTTGAAAAGTATACTTTTATCATCGTTCCAGGACAGACTATCAAATAGTCTATACAATATATAGAATAGGGAAATTAGCTTGGCTGGTTTTTAATATTACGCCATATGTCTAAATAAATGTCTTGTGTCGCTGCAATACTAATAAAGTGTATGTCCATCTCTCTAAAATTATAGATATTAATAAGTGCTTATCGTTTGTTTAGGTGTAAATTGCCTATAAAATTCTTTAATTTGGCTACAAATATAATTATAATAGTTAAATAGAAAAAACAAAAAGTCTCATTTTTTATACCAAATTTCCTCAAATGTCTTTTTATTGCATAATTAACAAAATATTAATAAACAAATAGATATATCCCATATAAACCGTCAAAAATAAGACCATCTTACTTTCCATTTGACATTCTTATTAGTTGCTTATGCAATAGTCATTAAAACGACATAAGACACCTCATTTTGAGGATTCAGAGTCAAAAGGGCAAAAATCCAAAACTATTTCCTATTTTTGTACCCACTATATATAAAAAGGTACAAGATGAACTACGGATTCGTAAAAGTAGCTGCAGCCGTGCCACACGTTAAAGTGGCCGACTGTAAATTCAATGTAGAGAGAATAGAAAGCCAAATCGCAATAGCTGAAGGTAAGGGTGTGCAAATCATAGTATTCCCAGAAATGAGTATTACCGGATATACTTGCGGTGACTTATTCGGACAGCAGATTTTGCTGGAAGAAGCAGAGATGGGGCTAATGCAGATACTCAATAATACCCGCCAACTGGACATCATCTCTATTGTCGGCATGCCGGTAGTAGTCAATTCAACCGTGATCAATGCCGCCGTAGTGATTCAAAAAGGAAAAGTACTAGGTGTTGCTGCCAAAACTTACCTCCCCAATTATAAGGAGTTCTACGAACAGCGCTGGTTTACTTCTGCCCTTCAACTGACAGAAGATACCGTACGCCTATGCGGACAAATCGTTCCCATAGGTGCCAACCTGCTGTTTGAAACTTCCGATACGACTTTTGGGATCGAAATTTGCGAAGACCTTTGGGCTACCATACCTCCCAGTTCCTCATTGGCTTTACAAGGAGCAGAAATTATTTTCAATATGTCTGCCGATAATGAAGGAATCGGAAAGCATCATTATCTTTGTTCTCTTATCAGTCAACAATCAGCACGTTGCATTGCAGGATACGTATTTTCTTCCTGTGGTTTCGGGGAGTCCACTACGGATGTAGTATTTGCGGGAAACGGATTGATTTACGAAAACGGCTCATTACTGGCACGTAGCAAACGTTTCTGCATGGAGGAGCAACTGATCATTAGCGAAATCGATGTGGAACGCATACGGGCAGAACGTAGAATCAACACCACTTTTGCTGCCAGCCAGGGAAATCCAGGAGATAAAAAAGCAATCTCCGTCGCAACGGAGTTTATTAATAGCAAAGAGCTTACTTTGACCCGAGACTTCAATTCACATCCTTTTGTCCCCCAAGGAGCAGAACTGGATGAGCATTGTGAAGAAGTATTCTCTATCCAAATAGCCGGCTTGGCACAACGACTGGTTCATACCAAAGCTAAAACAGCTGTAGTCGGTATTTCCGGAGGATTGGATTCAACATTGGCATTATTAGTCTGCGTGAAGACCTTCGACAAACTCGGTTTACCCCGCAAAGATATTCTGGGAGTTACAATGCCAGGCTTTGGAACGACTGACCGTACTTATAACAATGCCATTGATTTAATGAAATCATTGGGCATTTCTATCCGGGAAATCAGTATTCAAGATGCCTGTATCCAGCATTTCAAAGATATCGATCATGATATCAATGTACATGATGTCACCTATGAGAACTCTCAGGCACGCGAACGCACACAGATATTAATGGATATCGCTAACCAAACTTGGGGAATGGTAGTGGGTACGGGTGACTTGTCAGAACTTGCACTCGGATGGGCTACGTACAATGGAGATCACATGTCTATGTACGGTGTCAATGGAAGTATTCCCAAAACACTTGTGAAGTATCTAGTGCAATGGGTAGCGGAAAATGATATGGATGAGGACGCTAAAGCGACTTTACTGGATATTGTAGATACTCCTATCAGTCCCGAATTAATTCCAGCAAACGAAAACGGGGAAATCAAACAGAAGACCGAAGACTTGGTAGGGCCTTATGAACTGCATGACTTTTTCCTCTATTACTTCCTGCGTTTTGGTTTCCGCCCTTCCAAGATTTACTATCTGGCTAATATAGCTTTCAAGGATGTATATGACAAAGAAACAATAAAGAAATGGTTATCTACTTTCTTCCGACGTTTCTTTAATCAGCAGTTCAAGCGCTCCTGCCTGCCCGATGGTCCGAAGGTAGGTAGTATTTCCATCAGTCCCAGAGGTGACTGGCGAATGCCAAGTGATGCAAGTTCAACTATCTGGCTCAAAGAAATAGAAGATTTATAATCTCTTTGATCTTTCTTCTGTGACATTTTTGTATTTATCTTAAGTATTATACGGGGTAAAACAAAAATGTCACATAACTGTATATCAATCATTTAGTTCACAAAACGCCCCATATTCAAGAGAAGTTTACAAAAAAACATGCGATTGTTTTTGACTTTAGGGGAAGATAAACTGCATTTTCTTTATAACAGTAAGTTCTTCAGCCAATTAGCTACAAATGCAAATAATTAGCCAAATACACTTAAACAACCATTCAGCTACACTTGTGTATCCTCTTGATTACACAAGTGTAGTTTATTAGTTACTCAAGTCTAACAGATTAAATCATTTAGAAGAATAAAGTAATAGATCAGGAGAAAATAGCAGTTCATGCAGAAGAAAACATTAATCCTTCCGCATGAGTTATATAGAACATACGGTCAATTGCACTATTGTAATACTTCTCTTTTAATACGTTCTATATCAGCCTTCTCAATAGTGCGAATGATATTTTTATAAATACGATGAAAACCGAAACCTCCTTCGGTCATTTCCTGAATAGCTTTTTGCTTTGACACTCCTTGAAATACAATACGATACATAGCACATACTGCGCCTGTCCTATCAGAACCGTGATGACAATGAAAGACGATTGGCCCTTTGCGGTTCTTGATAATGCGCAATGCATTGATCAATTGATCTTCACTGACTGAATGCGCTTTCATTTTTAGCCGATAAAGCTTAATCTTTGTTCCTGCCGCCTCATCATCGTCACTATGCCTGTTGCGAAGATTCAGCACTTCACGAATACCGTATTTCTCCAAAGCCTTAAAGTCAGCATCCGATGGTTGCTCCGAACGATATACACCTGAGTCTATCTGATACAAATTAGTCAGTTTACTATCGGGAACAGTTATCTTTTCAGCGTTTATGTTTTGACCATAAACCGAAAAAGACATCACTATCCCGATAAATAAACCAAGCCAAATTCGTTTGTTATTGATTATCATATAGCAATCCTATGAGATTATATAATATGATGAGGCAAATTATAGTACTCCTTTGCTCGAAGGAAGCTCAAAATGATAGATATCTCTTTTCAATGCCATTTTCAGAGCACGTGCAAGCGCTTTAAAGATACCTTCTATCTTGTGATGCTCATTCTGTCCTTCAGCCTTGATGTTCAGATTCATTTTTGCAGCATCACTCAATGATTTAAAGAAATGCAGGAACATCTCCGTCGGCATCTCTCCTATTTTTTCACGATTGAACTCTGCATCCCATACTAACCAAGGACGACCTCCGAAATCAAGGCAAACCTGACAAAGGCAATCATCCATAGGCAAAGCATAACCATAACGTTCGATTCCACGCTTACTGCCCAAAGCCTGATAAATACATTCTCCCAAAGCGATTGCAGTATCCTCAATGGTGTGATGTTCATCCACTTCCAGGTCGCCTTTTACCCGAATGGTCAGATCCATTCCGGAATGCTTGGCTATTTGTTCAAGCATATGATCGAAGAAGCCAAGACCGGTAGAAATATCACAGCTTCCATTTCCATCGAGATTGAGAGACACATAAATATCAGTCTCCTTCGTTGTACGGCGAACTTCTGCTTTCCGCTCACCGGCAAAAAGAAACTCTGCCACCTGATCCCAGTCTGTTGTTGCAAGTGCACAAACTTCTTCCAGACCTTTCTCTTTCAAATCATCTGTTGCTTCTTGCAGATAAATAGCACGGCAACCAAGATTCTTTGCCAGCTCCACATCAGTAGGACGATCACCGATTACAAAGCTTTCCGCAAGATCATATTCCGGATTATCAATATACTTCGTCAACATTCCTGTACGCGGTTTGCGAGTCGGCGCATTATCTTCCGGAAAACTACGGTCGATCAGAATATCATCAAAGGTAATGCCTTCTCCGGCCAATGTTTTCAGCATCAAGTTGTGAGCAGGCCAGAAAGTGTCTTCCGGAAACGAAGATGTACCCAGCCCGTCCTGATTGGTAACCATCACAAATTCAAAATCAAGCTTGCTACGGATAAAGCCCAAATTACGGAAGACTCTCGGATAAAATTCCAGCTTTTCCAGTGAATCAAGCTGATAATCAATGGGAGGTTCAATGACCAATGTCCCGTCCCTATCTATAAACAATATTTTCTTCTTCATATACTATCCTTGATATTTTTTGAGGGCAGCAAGTAACGTATTATTCTCCACTCTGGTACCCACCGTCACACGCAGACAGTTGCAACAAAGCGAAATGGAATGACGGTTGCGCACTATGATCCCTTCACCTACCAAATAATTGTAAATCTTCACCGCATCCGTTACTTTCGCCAAGAAGAAGTTGGAATCGGACGGGTACATTCGGACTGTACAAGATAATTTCGCAAATTCTTCTTCCAGATAGTCGCGTTCTTCCTTCAATGTTTTTATCCAGCGTTCTATTTCATAATATTTATGCAGCATAGCAATAGCCTGCTGCTGTGTCAGCTGATTCACATTATAAGGATACTTGATTTTACTCAGGATTCCGATAATTGCTTCGGATGCAAAAGCCATACCCAAACGGATAGCAGCACATCCCCAAGCTTTGGAGAAAGTCTGAAAAACAACCAGATTCGGATATTTATCCAGCTCTTCGAGGAAAGAAGGTGCTTCGGAGAAATCATTATACGCTTCATCCAATATGACCAATCCTTCAAATTCGCGGAGTATTTTTTCTATTTCAGAACGTAGCAGGTCGTTTCCCGTCGGGTTATTAGGTGAACACAGGAAAATGAGTTTCGTACGCTCATCTGTAGCTGCAAGAAGCTTTTCTGCTGAGAACTGGAAGTTTTCGTCCAACAAAACTTTCCGGTACTCCACATTATTCACATCGGCACAGACCTGATACATACCGTAAGTCGGATCGATAGCAACTACGTTATCTTTTTCCGGTTCGCAGAATGCACGAAACACCAGATCAATCGCCTCATCACTGCCGTTTCCTAAAAAGATATGCTGGGGAGAAACCTTTTTAATTTTAGACAACAGTGTTTTCAGTTCCCACTGCATGGGGTCCGGATAGCGGTTGTGAGGCAGGTTATAAGGATTCTCATTCGCATCCAGAAAAACGGAAGCCACAGCGCCTTTATATTCATCACGAGCCGAAGAATAAGGCTTTAGTTTCCATATATTCGGCCGGGTAAGTTCTTGTAATGTTTTCATTTCAATGTATTTAATCGTACTGTAACTGCATTCTTATGAGCATCCAGAAGTTCGTTGGCTGCCATTTCTTCAATAGCCGGCCCGATAACTTTCATGCCTTGAGGAAGAATTTCCTGAAACGTGATTTTCCGGATAAAGCTGTCCAGGCTCACGCCGCTGTATGCTTTCGCATAACCATTAGTCGGCAGCGTATGGTTGGTTCCGGAAGCATAATCCCCTGCACTTTCCGGCGTCAATGAGCCAAGGAAGACGGAACCGGCATTTATTACACGTTCAGCAACTTCCAGATAATTTTCAGTCTCTACAATCAGATGTTCGGGTGCGTATGCATTCGTCAACTCTAACGCTTCATCCATGTCCTTCACCAAAATCAGTTTACTGTTTTCCAGAGATTTCGCAGCAATTTCCCGTCGAGGAAGCTTTGCCAGTTGGCGGTTTACTTCTTCCATTACTTCTGCCTGAAGCTTTTCAGAGGTTGTTATCAACATCGCCTGACTGTCCACTCCGTGTTCTGCCTGCGACAGTAAATCTGCCGCAACAAACACCGGATTAGCAGATGCATCAGCCAGCACTTCCACTTCGGAAGGACCTGCCGGCATGTCGATGGCTACATCCCGAAGACTTACCAACTGCTTGGCAGCCGTCACATATTGATTTCCAGGGCCAAAGATTTTGTAGACTTTAGGAACACTCTCGGTTCCATATGCCATAGCAGCGATAGCTTGCACTCCTCCCGCTTTGAATATCTTACTGACACCTGCCAGTTGAGCGGCAAAGAGAATAGCCGGATGAATATTTCCGTTTTTATCGGGAGGGGTACAAAGCACAATTTCCCTGCATCCCGCAATTTTTGCGGGAACAGCCAACATCAATACCGTAGAGAAAAGCGGAGCCGTTCCACCGGGAATATAAAGCCCCACCTTTTCGATACCTACCGCCTTTTGCCAGCAAGTTACTCCTTCCATTGTTTCTACCTTTTTGCCAACGAAGCGTTGGGAAGAGTGGAAAGTTTCAATATTCCGTTTAGCCAGCGTAATGGCAGATTTCAACTCGTCGCTGATCAGTCCTTCGGCTTTCTGTATTTCTTCGGAAGTCACAGTGAGAGCAGACAAAGTCACCTTATCAAAAGCCGCCTCATATTCCAAAACAGCTTTATCACCTTCCGCTCTTACCTTATTTATAATAGTACGAACTGTATCGAACAAGCTCTCCGTATTCAAAGCCGGACGCTTCAGAAGTTCTGCCCATTGTTCTTTGGAGGGATATTTGATTAGTTTCATCATTCAAACTTATTAGACTATCATTTTTTCAATCGGCAACACCAAAATACCTTCAGCACCCAGTCCCTTCAATTTGCCAATGATTTCCCAAAAACGCTTTTCATCTAGTACAGTATGAACAGAGCACCAGCCTTCTTGTGCCAATGGCATAATAGTAGGGCTCTTCATACCAGGTAACACGGCAATTATTTCTTCCAGTTTATCCTTCGGAGCATTCATCAGCACGTATTTCTTGTCTTCGGCAGTCTTTACTGCATTCATTCGGAACAAAAGTTCTTCCAGTACTTCTTTCTTCTCATCGCTCATGTTTTTGTTGCCAATCAACAGCGCTTCGGATTTCATCACTACCTCCACTTCCTTCAAGCGGTTGCTTACCAAAGTAGATCCTGAACTTACGATATCAAAGATAGCATCTGCCAGTCCAATGCCCGGAGATACTTCTACCGAACCGGTAATGACATGTATCTCTGCATTTACTCCGTTCTTCTTCAGGAAGTTTCTCAAAATGACCGGATAAGAAGTAGCTATTTTCTTCCCATTGAACCATGACAATCCCGGATATTCAATGTCTTTCGGCATTGCCAAAGACAAACGACATTTGCTGAATCCCAATCGTTTGATGATTTCAGCATCTTCCTCTTTTTCCATAAATTCATTCTCACCGACAATTCCCAAATCAGCTACACCGGTAGCTACTGTTTGCGGGATATCATCGTCACGAAGAAATAAAACTTCGATAGGAAAATTGGAAGACTGCACCAACAAAGTACGCTTCGTTGTACTGATTTTAATATCCGACTCTCCTAAAAGTGCCATTGTCTCTTCGAAGAGACGTCCTTTGGCTTGTACTGCGATTCTTAACATGATTTTATTTATTATTTTATGATTTACAATTCGAACAATTCAGAAATAAAAAAAGGCTTACCGTATTCGGTAAGCCTTCGTTATCTTTATAGAGTTATACACACTATCAATCACGCCCACCGAGTTATTCGTTAGGAAAATGATGATGATGATGTGCAACTGTATATTTCATATTTCTTTTATTTAATGCGACAAAAGTAAAGCATTTGTTTGATACTTCCAAACATTTATCACAAAAAGTTCAGTTTTTATTTCAAATTAAAGGCAATATCTCTTCTGGCTCTACATCACACTTATCAAAGTGCATTTCATCTTTCGACTTTTCGTGCGAGAACGTAAAGTACGTACAAACCGCTTCGGTACATACTTCGCCATCCTTATTATATAACTTAGCTTCAATAATTACAATATTTCGCTTGACTTCCTTAATAGAAGCACGCAACACAATATGGGAATCAGTAGTACTGACCGGCTTGCGGTAACGAGTCTCCATTTTTGAAGTTACTCCCGTTGTCTGTAATTTACGAAGTATCACCCAAGCGCAAATTTCATCCATGAGAACAGCCTGAATACCACCGTGCAAGGTATTGATCCATCCCTGATATTCAGGACGGGGTTTCCAGATACTTACCACTTCGTCGCCATCTTCATAAAACTCCATCTTTATTCCGGCTTCATTATTAGGGGCGCAACCAAAGCAATTGTACCCTTCCAGACCTTTCCAGGGATTTATTATTTTCTTCATAATCTATGACTTCTATTTAAGTTTCACTTCCCAAATATAAGCAAAATATAAAAAAGAAGAACAATTTTCCACGATTTACTTTCGGATGCAACGAATGGCGTAAGCTTTGTCTAACCCGGTGTTTCCCTCTGCTATTTCGTTTTTATCACTTCTCAACAAGAATATTTTCTCATCCGCATCTGTCCCTGCTTCATTCAAAGTCCAATAAGAAAGATATTTTCCTTCATAGGCAGACTGAAACTTACCGGCATACATTCCTACCGGATATCCATCAAAACCCGTGAGATTGGTAGCAGTTCCTACTATTGCACCGGCACCGGTACTTATTGCTTTCCATGTCCCGGTTTTCAACAAAGAGGCATCATTACTCAAATAAGTTTTCAGCATATTCCAATCATTCCAATCAGGCATATTCCACCCCACAGGAAGCAGCTTATTACTGACAATTGTTCCAAAACTATAAAAATAATAACTCTTATCTGTTTGAGACAATAGATAACCTGTCGCTCCGGCATTCATAATCTCCAGTTTCGGAATTTCTTCTCCATCTATATATAATGATGTTTTCAGATTACTTCCCATCCAATACTGCGTACCAATTTTCACTATCGGGTAATTGTGAATACTACTCCCACGCACATCACGCATTATATCTTTCATGGCCAATACGGGCAACATTTCTTCAGGCATAGACAATGCTATTTGTCCGTCAGGCAAAATATACACCTTACTTCGGGCAGCCTGATTTCCAGGAGTATATTTCAATGAATGTTCTTTCAAATCCCACGCTACAGTTCCGCCGTGCACTTTATCTGCATGTCCGACCAATTGTACTACCGTTCCCTTGGATAAGTCAACCGCATGGTTATCTTTCATCGGATAAACGACAATTGCCTGTGAAGAAAAATCAGGCGTCACTAGATATTCTTTACATATTTCTGCTACCTGCTGCCCAGCACTCAACACTTTATACACCTTCGAATCGTCAAATACCAATTTTGACACATCCACATAATTGTGGAAAACTTCGGACCCGGACTGCCCTGTATTTCCATCTTCCCAACTATTGATTTCTCCTTCGACTTTACTTATCAAAACATCTTCGGTCGGGATGAAGGAAATCGCCAGCTCACTCTGCTTACCACTCTGCAACTGCAATGAAGAGGGCAATGGGCTGGTATATATCTTACCTCCAACATCCAATACGATATATTGATAGCCCAAAGTGGTTTCTTGCGGAATAAGGATCACTTCTTTTCCGCTCAACCGATCTCCCTGTATCTCCCATTTTCCGGCAGGAGTAATGCTTTTCTCATTAGAAAAAGCGGAATAAGTTTCTTTTTGGAAATCATAAATCGCCTTAGTATAAAAACCACAAACAGAAAGTTTTGGGTCAGCATCCAGTATACCCTGCAATTCTTCACCTTCCTTTCCTACCAAAGCGATTTTTAATTTGAAAAATTTGTGATCATAGTGCAGGGCGATGGCTCCTTTAGGAGCTGATTGCAGATTTTGAGAAGCAACCAGAAAATCAGAGCAGAAATAGCCGGCAGAAAGATTTTGATCTGTTTCTACCGCCACCGACATCGTACTTTCTCCCATATTCACTCCCTCTTCCTGATAAGGATAATAACTGATCAAACGTAATGTTACCTCATCATCAGGATAATAAATCGGCTCACTGGACTCAAAAACTTTTTCGGAAGTACGAAAGAAACGCAAATTATCCGCATAACGTTCTTCCTTCATGGTGGAGGACCCTACAAGGGCAAATACTCCCACTTCATCATTCTCTTCAAAGCCATTGCCAGCAACACGTGTATATGTCACTTCATGAATATCAGCAGTAAATTTCAATGGAATATCTCCATTGCTGACTGCAGCCTTCTCTCCCGGAATATGATTTACACATGCTAATACAAAAAAAGAAGAAAAAAGGCACACAGCGATTCCTTTTTCCATTCTAAACAAAATATTCATGTCCTCTTTATTTAAATATAAATAATAAGAAATCTTTGATTGGGCAGAAAGAAGGACATAAGAGGAAGTATTCACTTTCAGTTATGAGATTCCACACAACACGTCTGTTGCGACTGGAGAATCATCAACTCCAACATTTCATTCTGAAATGCCAAAAGCAAAAGTATAAATCATAAATCAACCAATACTTCATTTTCTTAAATAATATTTATATTTATTCATAAGTATCAAATTAGTAGCACTTTATGAATCAGGGATATTTCAAAACCAAATAGGCTTACACATTATTATATTAGTAATCTAACATTTTCAAAAAGAATAGCCTATTTCTACCCCGGCAATATGTTTACCTTTTGGAGACTCATACTGATAACAATAAAAAATATCTAACGCCCATCGTTTAGCCAAAGCTATCTCTACTCCAGGCCGATAACGCATACGATCTGCTCTCCAAAAAGGAGCGTCATCCAAACTTTGATAAATTTCAATTGAGAAGTAGGGGGAAACGATTCCTTTTTCAGGTGCATAAGCTAATTTTAAGCGGGAACGAAGGCGAGCTTTTGAATCTCCACGGTCAAAAGTTTGCTGAAACCTTTCTCTCAAAGCAATTTTCAACCACTGATATTGAAAACTTGCAGTTGCTCCAAAGTTATAACGGTGTCTGAATTTCCATTCCGAATCTCCCAAATTCCGGAAATGAGTTTCATATCCGGCTTCCAGTTTCAAAAATGAATAAGCCCGATACTCGCCTCCAATGGCCAATCCCAAACGGTCCATTCTACTTACGTCATCCTTTGTCCGAAACTCCAGATTGCTTAAAAGTGAAAATCGGGGATCGATCTTATAGTTCACTTTGAATTTAGTCCATGTAGTGAAATCATCGCTTTGCGCAAATACAGTGGAAGTCATTCCAGCCAATAGCACAAACAGCAGTATTTTAGTAATTGCAAATATTCTACTCATCGATTACCGGGTTAAAAGTACAAAGATAATAAATCTCCCGCAAAGAAAAATTATGATACTGAAATAATTCTGAAATATCAAGGCTCATTCCTTTAAAAGAAACACCCCGTTGGTTTTAAAGGAACAGGTCGTTGGTTTTAAACCAAGAGCCCGTTCCTTTAAAAGAAAAAGTACCTATTTTATACTCCACTGATAATCAATGATTTATTTTTGCTTCGCATTCCACACCCATAAAGCGAAAAATACCGACAATATAGCCGATCCGATCCAAAACCAATTGATATAAGTAAAGTCGTAAACCTCTACCCCACTCCGGATCGTTTTATGTCCTTCAATCAAAACTCCGCTCATGACATCTTGCAGCCCAGCTCCGATATAACTGGCAATTCCAACAACTCCCAAAGCAGCTCCCGAAGCATTGCGAGGAGCAATATCAACAGCCATCAGCCCACCTAAGAAACAAATCAGTACTCCGATGCCCAGTCCAAAGAGGATCATTGCCACAGCATCGAGCCAAAAGTGTACCCCTGGCACTAATAAGAACAAACATAATGCTAAAACATTCGTCAGTCCGAAAATCAAAGCCGGAACATTACGCCGGCCACCAAACAGTTTATCAGAAATTACACCGGAAAGCATAGTGCCGATAATACCACAAACAGAACTAATGGAAATAATGAAACTGGCATCCAAAGTGGAATATCCTTTCTGTGCTTCCAAATAAAAAACTCCCCAACTGTTTACCGCATATCGGCTGATATACATAAATGCACTTGATAAAGCAAGGATCCAGATAGCAGGCATTGTCAGAACCTGCCGTTGAGCTTTATTAAAATCTGTCGTTTCGGAAGCACTCATCGTTTTCTTTTCTTTCGGAACATTGACCGGAGGAAAGCCCTTGCTTTCGGGACTGTCATGAAAAAAACGCCATACAATTAATGCCCCCAGCAATCCTACCATACCCGCCCCAAAGAAACCATAACGCCAGCCGCAAACACTAACAATAGATGCTACAATTATAAATGTCAGTGCTTCACCAATATTATGACTGGCGGACCAAAAGCCATAATAAGAGCCACGTTCTTTATCCGTGAACCAACGGGAAAGTCCGACTACACACGAAGCAGCCCCCATAGACTGAAACCAGCCGCTGACTCCCCAAAGAACAGCAAACAAAATAAATGAATGGGAGAAACCGAGACAAAGATTAATCAATGCGGTAACAAGCAGGCCGGTAGTCATAAAACGATTTATATTACTTCGATCTGCCAGAAATCCATTCGTAAATTTACCCACCGCATACGTAAAGAACAGCACCGAACCGATTATTCCGAGTTCCGTTTCAGAAAAGATTCCCTCGTCTACAATCGGTTTCTTTACTACATTCAAGCTCAACCGGCAGACATAATACATACCGTATCCGAAAGTTGCCGAAAGAAAGGTAGACCATTGCAGATATTTCAACCGACGCTTGCCAGATGAAGACATAACGTCTCCGTTACAAGGCCCCGGTGAAGAGACCTTGTAAAAATTTATAAGATGTTTCAGCATGAAGGAATATCTTTAGTCGTGCAGTTTCTTTTTACGCAAATATTCGAGTAATAATGCCGGGCGGTCTGTTTGAATCAGTTTAGCCCCCTGATTCAAAATCCATCCCCAGCTTTCATCCGGTTGGTGTAGTTCTACCGCGCGATCGTCATCGTGACCTCCACAAAGTTCAGGCCACAAAGAATTAATGAAAAGCTTGGCACCACTATCACGTACTTTCCTGATCAAGCGAAGTATTTCTTCATTATCATCATTAAATACCAGTTCATAAGCAGTCGGTTTCATGTGTGACTGATAATCATTGATTATCTTTTCCGCTCCTTCTTTGTGCAGATTCACAATAGGCATAAAAATAACCTTATCAAGTACATCACCATTTTCTGCTTTCACTCGTTCATAGGGGAGCCCTGCTTTAATTACGCAATGGTCAATTGTTCCTGTTTTTTCAAGTACAGCATAAGCTTCCTGAAAATAATCGTAACCTTTATCGATATTCACCATTATCTTCCCTTTGCAAAGTAACATAACTTCTTCGAGAGTAGGAATCTGATGTCTGGTTTTACAGCCTGCTCCATTTTTAAGTCGCATTGCTTTCAGTTCTGCCAGTGTATAATCCTCAGCGTTTCCTTTTCCTGTCATTGTACGGTTAATTGTCTTATCATGCATGATGACCAAGTGACCATCTTTGGTCTTCTTCAAATCTATTTCTACCATATCCACTCCCATATCAATGCAATTCCGTATTCCTTGCAATGAATTTTCGGGAGCATTTCGCCAATCGGCACGATGAGAAACGACCAACACTCTATCGGAATAATTTCCTAACAGGTTTTCTCTGATTTCCGCAATCCGATTTTGGGCAACAGCCAGTTGCACCAGGCATACAAGCAATATAAAGTTATAAATTCGTTTCATAAATTCAAATATTAAAATTATTAGTTCAGCTTACCGTTCTTCCAGACCATCTTTTCTCCCCACATAGGCACATAGGTCTGGTCACAGTTAATCTTGGACGCCCGTTCTAGTGCCATGTCCAATGACCATCTGGATGCATCAACACCTGCATGAGCCATTTCCAGAATATGGGATAACAGAACATAATCCGGCTGTACCTGTCCCGCTCCGGTACCTAAAATATTATTCTCAGTCAGCGCATTAGGAGCATAGCGGGGAATCAAGACATTAACATGTGGCGCAATGTTTGTATATTGTTCCGGTTTAAAATTGGAATCACCGACATGCATAAAGACGAAATTTCCAGTATCGTCCCCACAGTCTATCTGGAAAATAGTTACGAAATTTGATAATCCGGAATTATTATGATCGGTAATACAAGTACGGATTTTAAATTTACCTATTTCATAATCTTTATCCCCCTTTGCCGTGTAGGGATAAGTGGTGTCTTTCAAATAATTGGATAATACCGGCTTACCCAAATCAAACATTGCCTGAATCAAATCTGTATTATAATGATCAGAATGCTTATGCGTCACACAAAGGAAGTCGATATAGGGTGCAAGTTCCTTCGCCCAGCGATGAGAAATATCAATAGCAAAACATCCGGAAGGAGTCTTAACTATATATCCCATGTTATAAAGCAACCAGATTTCTGCTGTGCCATTCTCTACTTTGGAGTTTTTAATTCCGTCCACCACCCGGTCAAAAGCACTTCGGTAATAGTATAAGATCGGTTCACTCTTCTCCATACTCATACTTGCCTGATCAAAACCATTCAGAAAACTGATAAAATAGTCATCCAGACATTTATCGGCATATCCCTGAATAGTGCTCAAAGCATCGGCACGTTCAGTATTTACAATTGATGGAGAAGTTCCCCATAACTGTTGGGTAGTGGCATCTACCTTTGCTGCCAGTTCCGTAAGAATTCCTTCGTACCCGGTCTTCTTATCATTATTATCATCGTCACTACAGCTTGCAAGTCCTATTGCCAGCAGGCAAAACAGGAAATATTGTATTCTTCTTATATTATTCATATTATTTCAGTGTTTTATAGTCATCAATTATTTTATCGAAGGTCTCTGCAATCCGTTCAAGAGCAGGTCTCACATTATTATTTTCGTGATCCTTCGTCGCTTCATACATGAAAACGCCTTTATATCCGGTCTTCTCCAAATCTTGCATCAACTTTCCCCATTTTATATTTCCCTGTGTAGGAAGCCAGTGGCATTCGTTCACCAAATCAAAATCTGAAGCATGTATAGTGCCGATACGGCTACCTACTATTGCCACAAAGTGCTCTGACGTGCCTTTGGTATAGTGATTTGTATCAAAGCACACTTTTACGTCCGGGATATCTCCGACAATCCTCATAAGTTCCTCCGGAGTATTTCCCAAACAGGTTCTGGGCAGATTCTCTATACAAAGTTGAGCGCCAATCCTATCAGCATATTTCTTCAGATAAGCAATAGACTCCGAAGCATTGGCAATCCGTTGCGCCCGAATACTATCGGCTATCGGTTCCGAACTTGGATGCAAAACCAGGCAAGTCGGTTGGAACATGGCACACAATTCTATCATCTCTGCCATAAAATCTACATTTTCCTTCCTTAACCGATCATCCAGAACTGAGATATCCAGCGTTCGGGAGAAAGGAAGATGAATAGACCAGACTTCAATATCCGCACTGTCTATCTTCGCTTTCATTTCCTTTATACGTGGAATCACTTCATCGACAGGAACTCCCCTATAACATTGATTAAAGGCTACTTCGACATACTTCACACCAGTCGCTTTTGCATGAAGGAAGTCGGCAGCAGCAGGTGCTTTCCACACTGCTGTCGTAGTACCTACTTCATATTTCTGTGCATATCCACAAACAGACATCACCATAAATGCGATAAAAATCAATTTTCTCATCACCGTTTATTTTTGTCGGTTTGTACCTTGAATATCTCCACCCCGTATACTCCAGGAGTCTGTTTCCAACGTTTTATTAATGTCAAACGCTTTTATAGAACCTATATTGCTCGCTCCAATAGTACCACAATAAAGACGCTTGTCCGGACCAATCGAAACGGATGCCATTACCTGTTGACCCACAGATTCTTCATAAACAGTACTTCCATCTGCCGTATTAAGTCCGAAAATCTTATTATTTGACTGCGTTCCGATATAAAGAACACCATCTGTACTCAACGCAGCACCACTGTAGTTCAGGTTATTATTTACCTTCTTCACCCATACTTTTGAACCGTCAGCGTCTACAGCGTAAACTGTTTGCGAACCTTTCTCTGTAAAATAAACAACACCTTTCTTATCTACGATAGGGAAATAAGCATCACCGCCTGTTGTCGGATAGGTCCATTTTTTGGTTCCGTTCGTGATATCAACAGCAACAAGTCCAGCCTTTGACTTCAAAGTTGCGTAAAGCGTGTTGCCATTCAAAGCAAAAGTTCCCTGCTCTGTCACATTAACACCACTGAGTTTCCAAAGTTCTTCCTTATTTGCGCTGAAAGCATAAATAGCTTCACTGGTACCTGCATAGATATGTCCGTTTCTATCAATAGCCACCGCACTTCCTGTTGTTCCATCAAGAGATTGTTGCCATTTAATCGCACCATTCGCAACATCGAGTGCATATAACGTACTTTTATTAGTCAAACAATAGAGTACACCATCAGCAGACAAAGCAGGGAACGCACCTATCGGTCCGTCTAATTGCAATGACCATTTCTGAGTACCATTCGGATTTATGGCATACACATTCTTGATAGAAGCATCTCTCACGCACTGATAGATAGTACCGTCAGGCCCCACCAATGCACCGCCGCCATAAGTTATTTTATCAATGGCAAATACCCATTTGAATTCACCGCTGACTACATCTAAGGCAAACAAATGCCCGGCAGGCGTTGAAGTCGGAATATACATCGTCTTTCCATCCGGGGAGAATACAGGATTGGACGTCTTGACATATCCTGTTAATCCGTTAAAGTTCAGACTCATACTATCCCATTTATATCCGACAACATTAATTTCCACACTTCCTGACTCCGTCGTATTATTCGTATATGTTACTGTGATAGTAACTGTATAAGTTCCAGTAGCAGCAAAAGCATGCGATGGAGTCGTTTCAGCAGAAGCAGCACCATCACCAAAATCCCAGCTGACGGATTTAACATTGCCACCAGTAAAATACATATCGTTATAAGCAAAGACAGCAGACTCCCAGACAACCAATTCCGTATTGACTGCTACCGGATAAATAATTCCCGGAGTAGCCACCGCTTCCGCCGAAACAGAATTCCCCATCGGATAAATGCAAACAACATCAAACTTATACTCCTGATCATTAGTCAACCCTTCAACCATATATTCTTCCAATGTTGTGTCATCCAATTTGATAACCTGATTGCCGGGACTTACGGTAATCTGATAATTCGTAAACCGTTCGCTGGCAGGCTTCGTCCATCTCAGCCGGACTTTCTTGTCTCCCGCTGACGCAGTCAGACCAGTCACCGGATATCTTGCATTCTTTGGCGTACAAGAAGTAGATCGCTTACTCGCCAATCCTCCGGTATAACGAGGTTGTACGGAGAATGTATAAGCAACATCATTGACAAGATCACTGACAGTTGCACCGGAAGCCTCAGCCTCCACAGTCATTTGCCCTCCTTCCGCTCCCGAAGAGCCCGAAGTCCAGCTAATAAGATATTCATCAGGACGGGCGTCCGGATATGCTTCCCAGGAAAGTGCCACATTCATATCTCCGGCCGTTGCCGTAAGCGTCTTTAATTCATATAAATCAAAACTTGCTTTTGGCAGTTCTTCATCACAAGCTGCGCAAACTGCCGTAATGACAAACAACAAGCTATATATTATTTTTTTCATCGTCTGAATTCTTTAAGTTTAACCATATTAATATCCCGGATTCTGCCACAACAACTCGGTATTATTGATTCTTTCCAATTCCGTTTTAGGAATAGGATACAGAAACTGGAAATCCTGAATTGTATGTCCCTCCGCTTTCATAGCTTCCTTGGCACCTCCCATGCGAACAAGGTCAAACCAACGGTGTCCCTCATAAGGAAATTCCTGTTGGCGTTCCAGCATAATGGCTTTACGAAAACTATCCTGATCTGCCAGTTCCGTAATCTGAACCGGAGATAATCCGGCACGGGTATGTACCGCATTCAAAGCAACCATTGCATCAGAAGTCTGAGAGTTGCTATAGCTGATTTCGTTCAGTGCTTCGGCATACATTAACAGTACATCGGCATAACGAAGAATAATCTGATCGTTACCGACGGTATTGTATGTCGCACTTTTCAAATCCTTGAATTTATTCATTACGCAGACTTTATCTTCTACTTTCACATAAGTGATCAGGTCTTTGCGTTTATCACCGTCTTTATAGCACTCCTTCAAAGCCTTTGTCTGGTTAGTATCATCTGTCAGGTTGATAATTGAAAACCAATAACCATGTCCTTCACCCTCAACGTCCTTATTAAAGCGCACTGCGAAAATGATTTCATCGTTCATTTTATTATCGACATCAAATACTTTATCCGGTGTAGGCATCAAAGAATATCTGCCTATCAGTTGCGAAAGTACATTGCGTGCCTCTGTCCACTTATGGAAAGTCAGATAAATCTTTCCCAGCAATGTCATTGCAGCACCGGAGGTCGCACGTCCCGTATCAGTACCCGTATAAGAAGAAGGCAGCATATTCTCATTGATAACCTGATTCAAATCGCCGGTAAGAAAATCAAAGACCTGCTGCTCTGAGCTTCTTCCGATTTTAAGAGCTTCAGCCACCGTCACCACTTTATCAGTCATCGGAATTCCACCCCACAAGCGATACATATTAAAATAAGTAAGAGCACGCACGAAAAGCGCTTCCCCTTTATATTGTTTCTTCAACGTAGCATCAAAGTCAGCTGCGTCTATTTTGTCCAATACCAAATTACAGCGATATACTCCGTTATTAAAATTCGCCCAGGCGGATTCCAATATTCCATTAGAGGCTTTATCCGCAAACTGATCTATATCATAACGGTCTTGTGTTCCGGCAGTAGGAGCACTCAACGACAGGTTGTCACTCCGATATTCGCAGCATTCCGTGAAGTAGGAAACCTGTCCCTGCAATTTAGAATAACAGCCGATCACTGCTACATTAAAATCGTCTGCTGTCTTGTATACTTTATCTGTAGGCACACTGCTACTTGGCTCCAAGTCGAAAAAGCTATCTGTACAGGCCACTGATACAAAAGCAGTTGCCAAGAATAGGATTTGTCTATATATTTTCATACACCGTATATTTTTAAGGATGACTAAAGTGTTATATTTAATCCAAACAAGAAGGTTTTCGCCAGCGGATATGTTCCGTAATCTTCACCCGGCGAAAGTGAATTGCTCGGACGTGCATTTACTTCCGGATTGTATCCACCGTAGTTGGTAGATGTCCAAAGGTTCTGTCCGGAGACATAGACTCTCAACTTCTCCACAAAGAAACGACGTGTCAGATTCTGAGGCAAAGTATATCCTAACGTTACATTCTGCAATCTCAAATAAGAACCATCTTCCAGATGCCAGGTTGAAGTACGGCCATTATAACCTTTCGATTTGCGGTTGGCACGGTTCACCTGACCATTTCCGGGGTTATCCGCACTTTTCCAGCGATTCAGGGCAATCGTGGTACCATTGGTGTTTCCTTCCAAATTATCAATATAGCGACGATTCAGATTCAGAATCTCATTACCGTAAACTCCCTGGAAGTTAAAGTCAAGATCAATGCCTTTATACCATACTTTACCACCAAATCCATAGGTGAAGTCGGGCATATAGTTACCTACTATCGTACGGTCTTTGTCCAAGTCCATCACACCGTCTCCATCCACATCTACAAAGCGGAAGTCTCCCGGCTGAGTATTGCTGAAATGAGGATATTTCTTCAATTCTTCTTCGTTGGAAAAGATACCGTCCTGCACCAGCAAATAGTAACATCCGATCGGTTCGCCTACTTTTGTGATATAATAAGCATGATCTACGCTTCCGGTAGAGATAATGGGAGCATTTCCCGGACCAAGAGCTTTTACTTCATTGGTATTCGTAGCATAGTTGGCATTAAAAGAATACCCAAAGTCTTTGGTGAAATTTTTCTGAGATGTCAAGGCTATTTCCCAACCACGGTTATTTACTTTTCCAATATTCATCAGGGCAGTGCTGTATCCGGTCAGATGAGGAACAGGAACATTCAGCAACATATTGGAGGTATTGGTATTATAGTAATCAACTGTTATCCCCAATAATCCTTTGAACATTTGCAGGTCCACACCGACATTGACCATTGCATTCTTTTCCCAGCTTAAATCATCATTCTTAATTGTATTGGGCTTATAACCTTGTACCAGTTGCCCGTTACCCGCACCCAGTATATAATTATCAAGAGCCATCAATGATAGATGATCGTAGTTGCCTATCTGAAAGTTACCTGTAACACCATAACTGGTTCTGATTTTCAAGTCATCTACAAAGGAGAGAAATTTCGCCTTCGTGAAGAAATCCTCCCCGCTAACTCTCCATGCCAATGATGCGGACGGGAAATATCCCCAGCGGTTATTTTTTCCGAAACGGGAAGAACCATCCGCACGAATAGCTCCGGAAGCCATATATTTACCTTTATAACTATATTGCACACGAGCCAGATAGGAAGCAATCGACCATTGGGTCTTATCAGACGCCCCCTTTATAACTGTTCCACCGGAGATCGTCTGTATATAATCATTCGGAAAATCGGTAGCTGTCACATTATCTCCTTTATAAGTTTCTTTTTGTGCAGATTGCACCAGAACCGCATTAATCGAATGATCTTCATTAATCACTGTATTATAATTAATCTTATTCTCAATCAGCCAATTAAAATAAAAACCGGAGGAGCTGTATGCAGTAGGGTTCGACTTGATATCATAATATTTCTGGCCCAGTAAGGGTAGTTCTGACGAACGATACTGATCATTATGAGAACCATAATAATCACCACCGAAAGAAATATTATAAGTAAGTCCCTTGAAAAGTTCCAGTTCGGCAAAGACTTTCCCTACAATTGCCATACGGTCTACTACGTCCGATTGCAGATTGGCCATTGCCACAGGGTTTAATACCGCATTGTGCTGATAGTCATTGCCAATTCTCCAATAGCCATTTCCCTGATAGTTATAACTACCGTCGGAATTATATACCGGCCACACAGGAGGCATCATCAAGGCCGACTGAACAATACCATTCGATCCGGAAGCATCCACCCGATTGGAAGTCGAATAAGAAGGAGAAAAATTAAGACCGAATTTCAGTCTTTTATATTTTCCGTCCAGATTCATACGCATGCTATATTTCTTGAAATCAGAATTGATGATAATACCTTCTTTATCATAATAATTGGCAGAAATAAAATAACCAACGGTCTTTCCTCTGCCGGAGATAGAAATATTATGGCTGGTTGTAGCCGCACTACGGAAAATTGCATCCTGCCAGTCTGTGTCCGTTAATCCCTGATCGCCGTTCAGATAAGGAAAAAGTTCTGCAGGAATCCGTTCCCATGAATTCGGACGCATACCATTAGGGTCATTGGGTGAACCACCGGGATTAGCATCCAGATAAGAATTATCATGCCCGTCTTTGGCAAACTCCGCAAACTGATAAGCATTCAACATCGGAAGTTTTTTTGAAACACTCTGGATACCATAATATCCATCATATTGTACTTTCATTTTTTCCGACTGCCCTTGTTTGGTAGTGATAATAATTACACCATTTGATCCGCGGCTACCATAAATCGCAGCAGACGAAGCATCTTTAAGTACCTCTACCGACTCGACATCATTATTATTCAGATTGGCAAAGCCACGCTCCACAGGTACACCGTCAATGATATAGAGAGGATCACTCCCCGCATTGACTGTACTGATACCACGAACACGGATACTGACACTTCCTTCCGGGTCACCGCTCGGCTGAGTCACTTGCACTCCCGGCATCTTTCCAGCTAATGCCTGACGAAAGTCGGAAGCAGAAACCTCCGCAATCTGCTCGGCTTTCACGGAAGAGATGGAAGTAGACACATCCCGTTTCCGCTGTACACCATATCCTACCACTACTACTTCATCGATCATCTTGCTGTCTTCGGTCAACGTAATCTTAGCCGTATTCTTATCTTTTGCAGAAAGGCTGACGGTCTTATAGCCAATATAGGAAATTGTCAATGTAGCCGATTCCGGTACATTCATCAACGAATATCGTCCGTCCATATCGGTAATCGTACCACTGCCCTCTCCTTTGATCTGGACACTGGCACCAATAACTGGCTCTCCCTTATCATCTACGACCACTCCCTGAACGGTACGTGTACGTTGAGCGCTTTCTTCTTTAAGCGGCTGTTTACTGACAGCAATTGTATTATCGGTCCTATTGAAATAAAGTTTTGACTGAGTAGTTATCACTCCCAGAATTTGTTTAAGCGTAGCGTTTTTTACATCAAAAGAAACATGCGGAGCGTTATTTACCGTTTCCTGATCGTAGATAAATTTAAAGTTGGTCTGTTCACTGATTTTATTGAAAACATTTTCTACCGGCTCGTTTTGTACACGGAGCGTAATGTTGTTCTCTTTCAATGTCTGAGCAGCAGTCGGAGCAACTAAAAGGAAGGTGAATAGTAAAAAAGCTAAAAACGAGCAGCTATTTCTACTTTTTCCTTTACAAATAAGAAGATTATTCATAAATTTGTGCGTTTTAGTAATTGACTAAAGTTATTAAAAACAAGCAACGTGCGATACGTTATTCATTTGGGTCGAAGCGAATGAATATCCGTCCGGGTTGCGGATAGAGGCATTCCTTAGGAGTGCTTCTATCTTTTTAGGGAGTTTCTATGAGGGTGATGCTTTCATTCTGTCCTTATTAACGGGTTAAACATTGATCTATTTTTTAATTATCATTTTTTATAAAGAAGTATATTCCTGCCTTCTTTCTTATAATTGATATCACTGATAAATTCGATGGATTTAAGTACGGACTCCAGACTCTTATTGTCATGTTCACCGGTAATCAGATTATCAAATTCCTGTCCGGAAGCAAAGGTTATCTGACAATTATAAACACGTTCCAGTTCTTTTGCCACATCCCGGATCGGAGTACTGTTAAAACGCAGGCTTCCCTTGATCCAGACTGCTACCCCACGTTCTTCCTTCTTCTTACTATATTCACCGGAAACGGTATTTATCAGAACTTGTTCTTTTGCAGTCAATCGCATCATTGCTTCCGGCAGATCAACCTGTACTTTGCCACTCTCTACACTTACCGATACGATTTCATCCGTAGAGTAAGATTTTACATCAAACCGGGTTCCCAAAACACGAACATCCAGTCGCTTCGTCTGTACAATAAACGGCATATCTTCATTATGGGCAACCCTGAAATATCCTTCTCCTTCCAGTTCCACTTTCCGGATATCCCCTTGAAAAGAATCAGGATAACGTACTTGTGAACAAGAGTTCAACACTAATATAGTTCCGTCCGGTAATTCCACCCGTTTCTTCTCTCCAAAAGAGGTTGAGATTTCAGCGAAAGTTATCTGCTGCTCACTCATATACCGGAAATAACTGATACTTCCTGTCACGATGGCTATTACAGCCGCCACACTGGCTGCAATCGTCATTACCCGACGGAACCAGGTACGTTTCTTATGTTCAATATGTTTCAGCAACTGGCGAGCCTCCTTTTTATACTTCTCACGCTCCAAGTCAGTAACAGGCTGCTGGCTGACGGATTCCTCCCAGACTTCGGCAGACAACTCATCCAATATATCTTTATGGTCAGCATCTCTCATACTTTCCAGCAACTGCGATGCTTCCTCCCGGATGTACATATCATCCAGATAGCGACGTAATTTATTTTTTTCTGTCTTCGTATCTTTCATCATATATTCAAATAAGGGTGCTGATTTCTCCCCTTCGTATTAGTAATACACAAAGGCAGGAAACAGCTAGGGTATGATTAACATTTATTATAAATTCAGACAAAGTAGAATCAGCAATATGTCAGCAGAAGTACCCGAATATTTAGTCAAGTAGGCACGAATCACTTTCAACGAAACAGAAATATGCTCCTGTACGGTATTGACAGAGACTCCCAGCGCTTCGGCAATTTCTTTATGGGACATCTGTAAAGCGCGGCTCATATTAAAGACTTCACGCTGACGGGGAGTCAATTGTTCCAGTGCGCGGCTAACGACATCCTTCAAATCATCGAACAATATTTTATTATTCGTTTCATTGGCCGAATCAACCGCATGAGAAAGGATATGCTCTTTCAACTTATCTTCATTCGCCATATCCCGTATCTGATTAAGAATACGATTGCGTACAATCGTATATAAATAGGAGGAGAAAGACGCATCCGGATTGATAAAACGCCTGCTTTGCCATACAACCGTAAACGCGTCCTGAAAAATATCTTCGGCAAACTCACGAGATTTGACGAACTTCATCGCAAAATACAGCAAGCGATTCTTATAGGCGGCATAGAGTTCGCAAAAGGCATCCTCATCGCCGTCTATCAGACGGAGAACTAACTCCCGTTCGTCCATAAGCGTGTCTGTTGCGTACATATTTTCTTTACTTTTGGGCACAAAGGTATTGTTATGATGTTACAAACGTATGTATTTTTTCTGAAATAAAAAAATAACCTTCTTTCTTATTGAGTTTCCGGCCGAGAACTTTGTGTACTCTTTAATTGTTGTCCTATTATAAAAGTGCGAACAAAGCACACAACAAAGTTCTATAAAAAAGAAAGGAAGATTATGAAAAAAGTAATCGACAGAGCTTCATCAAGAGGCTATTTTAATCATGGCTGGCTCAAAACCCACCACACATTCAGTTTTGCTAACTATTACAATCCGGAAAGAATCCATTTCGGAGCCTTGCGAGTGCTGAATGATGACAGTGTAGACCCGTCGATGGGATTTGATACTCATCCACATAAAAATATGGAAGTAATTTCCATTCCGTTGAAAGGGTATCTGAGACATGGCGACAGTGTACAAAATACGAAAACGATTACTCCCAGTGATATCCAAGTGATGAGTACGGGCAGTGGTATCTATCATAGTGAGTATAACGACAGCAAGGAAGAACAATTGGAATTCCTGCAAATATGGGTATTCCCCCGAATCGAGAATACGAAACCCGAATATAACAATTTCGATATACGTCCGCTGCTGAAACCGAACGAGTTATCTCTGTTCATTTCACCGAACGGCAAGACACCGGCCTCCATCAAACAGGATGCCTGGTTCTCTATGGGAGACTTCGACACGGAAAGAACCATCGAATATTGTATGCATCAGGAAGGTAACGGAGCTTATCTGTTTGTGATAGAAGGAGAGATCAGCGTGGCCGATGAACATCTGGCCAAACGTGACGGCATCGGAATATGGGATACCAAAAGCTTCTCTATCCGTGCTACTAAAGGGACCAAACTTCTGGTAATGGAAGTACCCATGTAAAAAACATTATTTCTAGTTTTATTCTATTCTATTTAAATGAAGCGGTCCCACTCTACTGAGTGAGACCGTTTCTCATTGATAGTTATATCTTCGGATTATTTTTCCTTCCGATAATTCTCCAGTCCAGTTTGCAGGAATTCAATATATTTGGGAATGTCTTCATCGTAAGCATAAGACTTATTCAAAGGACTTCCCTGATTATCCAGCAATACATAGAAAGGCTGTGCATTAGCACCAAACTTCACACGTTGCAGATAGCTCCACTTATCACCGACTGTACGCAAAGTACGTTCCTTACCGTTCTCTACGATTTTCACAGGTTCGGTCAACGGAGTTTTATTATCCACATACAGAGTAATCAGCACATAATCATTATTAATCAGATCACTCACTTTCGGGTCCGTCCATACAGCGGCTTCCATCTTACGACAGTTCACGCATCCATAGCCTGTAAAGTCAAGCATCACTGGTTTGCCATTCAGACGTGCATACTCCATACCCAGATCGTAGTCATCAAATTTCGCATGTACTTCATTCTTATACAGGTTAAAGTCTTGCGTATGCATAGGAGGAGCAAAAGCACTTACGGCTTTTAACGGAGCTCCCCACAAACCGGGAACCATATATACGGCAAACGCCAGAGAGATAAGTGCCATAAAGAAACGAGTCACTCCCACCTTATTGTCATCATCGTCATGCGGAAACTTGATTTTACCAAGCAAATAGAAACCCAGCAATGCAAAAATGACAATCCACAGAGCGAGGAAGGTTTCACGGTCGAGTAATCTCCAGCCATAAGCCAGATCAGCAACCGACAGGAATTTAAGCGCAAATGCCAGTTCCAGAAATCCTAACGTCACTTTGATCACATTCATCCATCCGCCCGACTTCGGCATAGACTTCAGCCATGACGGGAACAGAGCAAAGAGTGTGAACGGCAATGCCAATGCAATGGCAAAACCCAACATACCGATAGCCGGGGCCACCACGCTTCCTGTAGTAGAAACCTGTACAAGCAGGAATCCGATAATCGGACCTGTACAAGAGAAAGATACCAGTGAAAGTGTAAATGCCATCAGGAAGATACTCAGCAGACCGGTAGTCGATTCCGCTTTACTATCTACCGCATTGCCCCACTTTGACGGTAATCTAATCTCAAACGCTCCAAAAAATGAAGCGGCAAAGATTACCAGCATCAGGAAGAAAAGGATATTAAAGACAGCATTCGTCGATAAAGCATTGAGCGCACTGGCACCAAATATCAGTGTGATAGCCAATCCTAATGCCACATAAATAACGACAATGGAAGCACCATAAGTCCACGCATCACGAATACCTTTCTTCTTATCTTTGCTACGTTTCAGAAAGAAACTGACTGTCATCGGGATAATAGGCCATACACAAGGAGTGAACAGAGCCAGCAATCCACCCAGGAAACCTGTCACGAAAATATAAATCCAGGACATATCTCCCTGAGTATGTTCCTCGCCCAGTGCCTGCAATTCACTGATTACCGGACGCCAAAGGTCACCGGAAGCTACAGCTGGTTGAATATCGGCATTTGCATCCGTAGCAGAAGCAGGAACCAGTTCCATCATCGCAGCAGAGTCTTTGGACGCAGCAGGAGCAGTTACTTCTTCCGCCTCTTTTGTCTCCGGCTTATCAGCTTTGGCTACAGGAGCAGCCGTAGTTCCGGCCTTTGCTTCACCCGAGAACTTAAAAGGAACTTCTGTCGGAGGCAGACAACTCTCATCGTCGCAGGCTCCATATTCCAGATAACCTTCTATCGCATAAGCTCCACCAGTCAGCTTCACTTTCTGCACGAATTTGGCAGTATTCTCGAAATAGCGCACTTTCATTTCGAACAGTTTGTCGAAAGTAGCTATTTCCTTGCCGACAGGCTTCAATTTACCTACCAGTTCTACACCAGACTTCTTCTCCACATTAAATGTGGCAGAAATAGGTCCTCCGTCTCCAAGATCGGTAGAATAAACATGCCACCCTTTGTCAATGGCAGCCGTAAACACGATCTCCGCTTCTGTATCAGAAAGAGAGTTCAGTTCTGTTTTAAACTTTACCGGATCTTTAATCTGCGCCTGCAATGTATAGGCTACAAAGCTTAAAAGCAGAAAAGAAATTAATTTTCTCATTTTCATTATTGGGGGTTATAATTCATAATCCACGCATGCACGACTGTCCTTTGCTTCAGCTATAATCTTTCCGGCTGCCACATGATCAGGGTGTGTTGCATAGAACTTCACATCCTCCAGCGTGTCAAATTCGCTATAGAGAGCTATATGCCAAGCCTCTCCCGGATTCATATTCAGTCCGACTTCAATCTTACGGATCACTGAAATCTTAGCGGGGAGCGCTTCGATAGCTTCCTTAAATTTATTCATCACTACGAGTTTCTCCGCTTCGGGAACTTCGTCTTTTAACTTAAATAATACAATGTGTTTCACCATTACGTTGTTATTTTAATGAATTGTTTCTATATTTGTCTTGTCAATGCATTACATTACTAATGCAAAATTACTCTATTTGGTTCAAATAACACTATAAAGAGATGTTAATAATAGGAATAGCAGGTGGAACGGGCTCCGGAAAAACCACCGTCGTACGAAAAATAATAGAAAGCCTCCCCGTTGGAGAAGTAGTACTATTACCTCAGGATTCATACTACAAAGACAGTAGTCACGTGCCGGTTGAAGAACGTCAGAATATCAACTTTGACCATCCGGATGCTTTTGAATGGAGCTTGCTTTCCAAACATGTGATGATGCTGAAAGAAGGAAAAAGCATCGAGCAACCGACCTATTCTTATCTGACTTGTACCCGCCAACCGGAAACCATCCACATCGAGCCTCGTGAAGTCGTCATTATTGAAGGTATCCTTGCCTTGTGCGACAAGAAGCTACGCAATATGATGGATCTAAAGATATTTGTAGATGCCGATCCCGATGAACGCCTGATACGTGTCATCCAAAGGGATGTCATCGAAAGAGGACGGACAGCGGAAGCTGTCATGGAACGCTATACCCGTGTTCTGAAACCGATGCACCTGCAATTCATAGAACCCTGCAAACGCTATGCGGACCTTATCGTTCCAGAAGGCGGCAGCAATGCAGTAGCTATCGATATATTAACAATGTATATCAAGAAACATTTGAAAAATGAAGAATGAAAGATAAAGAGTTCAGAATGAGTGCCAAGACACTGATCCTCCCCTTGTTTCTTATACTTTTGTGCTGTGTATTCGGATGCCGGAACAAACATCATACCGAAAAGAATGAAACAGCACACGATCTTCCACAGATTAAAGACAGTGGAGAACTGGTTGTGCTGACACTCTATAGCTCTACTTCATATTTCATTTATCGCGGACAGGAAATGGGATTCCAATACGAACTCAGTGAACAGTTCGCTAAAAGTCTGGGACTGAAACTCAGAATCGAGGTAGCCAGAAATGTCCGTGAATTGATTCAGAAATTACAGTCAGGCGAAGGAGATATGATCGCCTACAACCTGCCGATTACCAAAGAATGGAAAGACAGCCTTTTGTATTGCGGAGAAGACATAATCACCCATCAGGTTATCGTCCAGCAAGGAAATGGAAAGCATAAACCATTGAAAGATGTAACGGAACTTATCGGCAAAGATATATATGTCAAACCAGGCAAATATTACGATCGCCTCGTGAATCTGAACAACGAACTGGGAGGTGGTATCCATATTCATAAGATAACGGGAGATAGCGTTACCGCGGAAGACTTAATCACCCAGGTAGCACAAGGTAAGATTCCCTATACCGTAGCCGATAATGATTTAGCCAAACTGAATAAAACTTACTATCCCAATCTGAATATCGATCTTTCTATCAGTTTTGACCAGCGTTCTTCATGGGCTGTGCGAAAAGACAGTCCCGAACTGGCAGCCGCCGCCACAAACTGGCATAAAGAAAATATGACCTCTCCTGCCTATACGGCAAGTATGAAGCGTTACTTCGAGAATAGTAAAATGATGCCCCACTCCCCCATCCTTTCACTTAAAGAAGGAAAAATATCACATTACGACGATTTATTCAAAAAATACGCCAAAGAGATCGGATGGGACTGGCGAATGCTGGCATCCCTCGCCTATACAGAATCAAACTTTGACACAACAGCCGTATCTTGGGCAGGAGCCAAAGGATTGATGCAATTGATGCCTGCCACTGCACGAGCAATGGGCGTACCCGCAGGTAAAGAACAAAACCCGGAAGAAAGTATAAAAGCAGCCGTTAAATACATTGCCGCCACAGACCGAAGTTTCAATATGATCCCTGACAAACAAGAACGGCTCAACTTCATACTGGCTTCTTACAATGCCGGCCTAGGACATATCTACGACGCCATGGCATTAGCAAAAAAATACGGAAAGAATAACCTCGTATGGAAAGACAACGTCGAAAACTTCATCCTGCTCAAAAGCAATGAGGAATACTTCACCGATCCTGTTTGTAAAAATGGATATTTCCGTGGCATAGAAACGTTCAACTTCGTACGTGATATTCAGTCCCGGTTCGAATCGTACAAAAAAAAGATAAAATAAGTAATAAGTATCAGGTAATAGGTAATAACCGTAGCTTATCAATAGTGTATCCGCACGGCTTATTACCTATTACTTATTACCTATTACTTATTACCTATTACTTATTACCTATTTATTACTTGTTTCTGCCCGTCAAAAGGCTAACCACAACAATAGCCAGTATAGACAATGGTAATGCAAAGAGAATAGGGTCAATTACCGGAAACGGATATGTCTCAATCAATACATCCTTGCCAAACAGGAATTTACATATTCCCATTGCGGCAGCTTCTTTCTGATGAAGGAATATTAGTGCAAAAGCACTGCCTAAAGTTCCTACCCAGAGACTTGCCATTACTCCCTGTTTCGTCGCTTTCTTCCAGTACAATGCACAGAAGTAGGCAGGAAGAAATGCAGCAGCACAGATACCCATGAAAATAGAAGTTCCGCGGGCGATAATATCGTGAGGCAGCATATAGCAAATAATATAGCTGACCAAAATAGAGAAAAGTACTCCCAAACGAATCACATTTGTCAATTTGCCACGAGAACGGGGTTTATAAGTACCATAAATGTCAGAACCAACCGATGCTCCCATTGTGTGGAACTGAGAACTAAGCGTAGACATACTTGCAGAAAGGATACAGAGCATAAACAAAGCGGCAAACCAGTCCGGCATAGCTTTATTGATGAAATAAGGAATGATTTTATCAATATCCTGTATCACTTCCGTAGCAACGGCTCCTTCTGTCTTCAAGAAGAAAAGATTGCTTAATGCACCGGCATGATAGATAGCTCCTACCGTTATAATCAGGAAAAAACAACCGATAAATACGCCACGATTCAACTGTTTGCTACTTTCTACCGTCATAAAACGTACCACCAACTGAGGCTGTGCAAGGCAACCGATTCCTACTCCCAAAATAAGAGAGGTAACCAATGAGTACCACTGCGGAGAACCTGTCACAGGCATTGCGGTCCATCCCTGATGCCCCAATGCCTTGAACTTTTCCGGAACCAGAGGGGCTATATTTGTCAATTCCTTGTTTGCTTCCGTAAAACCCATGCCAAGCACCTGATACAAAGAGAACAACAGGAACAACATACAGCCAAACATGATAACTGCCTGTAAAGCATCCGTATACATCACCCCCTTCATTCCTCCAGCAATCACATACGCAGCAATGACTAACGTAAATATCAGCAGAGATATATTAAAATCAATCTGAAAAATCTGTTCAATAAATACAGCGCCCCCTTTCATTACCACAGCAGCGTACAACGGCATACCTATAAATATGACGGCTGCAATGAACACCTGTATATTACGGGAACGAAAATGACGGCCTAATAACTGCGGAAAAGTGCTGACATTCAGTTTTGCTCCCATGCGCCGGGTACGCAAACCGAAGAATATGAAGGCGATAACTACCCCGACAAACATATTGAGGAAACACAGCCACTGAATACCCATACCGAAAGCAGCCGCTACTCCGCCAAAACCAACTATAGCAGACGCAGAGATAAACGTAGCACCATAAGAAAGCGCCATCACTATCGGATTCATCTGACGTCCGCCAACCAGATAATCACTGGTATTCGTAGTCTTCTTATATCCTAAAAAACCGAGGTAGGCCAATGACAGCAGATAAGCTATCACAATCAAGCCAAGAGTAAATGTATTCATCGCGTTTCGTCTTTATCGTCGTCCTTATTCCAATATTTCAGCCCAAACCAGGCAGCAAAAATCACACATATCACTGAGAGGATATATGGCAAGACTATAAAAGGGTCATCTATTCCAAACATTTGCGTATCAGATTTTAATCAATTAAGCCGCAAATGTAAGGAATTTATTGAAAAGACAAAACTTTTGTTTACTAATACTGATTATAATGTATCTTTTTCTCGTCATATTTCTGTTTCGGCTGCTCTTTTGTTGCAGGATAGCCGAAAGGAATGACACAAAGAGGAAGAATATTCTCGGGCAGGTGGGTATATTTGCGAACGACTTCCATACGATCTTCATACGGATAAGCAGCTGTCCATACAGCACCCAGCCCCATACTTTCAGCAGCCAGCAAAATATTCTGTGCTGCAGCAGAACAGTCTAAATACCAATAAAAAGAACGGGCAGAATCACCACAGACAATAATCGCATTACGGGCTTGTGTCAACATTTTGGCATAAGGAAGAGCCGCCGCCATCGAATCCAGTTTCGCACGGTCGGAAACAACCACAAACTCCCAGGGACGAACATCCTTTCCCGATGGAGCAGACATCCCTGCACGAAGCATTAAATCAATTTTCTCTTTCTCTACCCCTTTATTCAAGTAAGTACGCACGCTCTTACGCTCAAAGATATTATCCAAAGCGGCATTTCCGGTGCCGGTTGTTCCTTTTTCCTCTTTTGAGGAAGAACACGAGATCATAGCAGTCATTGCCATGAGCATACACAAGAAAGAAAAAATCTTTTTCATTGTGACAAGTCTTTAAAATAGGTTTAACTTATTTTTCTGGGCTTCTTCCAACGATACTGTTTCACGGCGTAATAGTCCGCTCTTCTCACGAAGTGCCTGATATTCTGCATCTAACTCATTAATCAGTTCGGCTTTCATCTGCGAATTCAACAGCCGGGAAGCAACACTGGCATTCTGAGAAGCATCTTTCAGATGTACAACCGGTGCATGATATACAGGTGCGATTTTCAGTGCCGTATGCATCTTTGAAGTAGTGGCTCCGCCAATCAACAGAGGAATATCCAGTCCGGCTTTCTCCAGTTCGGTAGCCACATGAGTCATTTCTTCCAGAGAAGGTGTGATCAAGCCACTCAAACCGATCATATCGACTTTTTCTTCGATGGCACGCTGAACAATGGTTTCTGCCGGAACCATCACTCCCAAGTCAACTATATCATAACCGTTGCACGCCATTACGACGGCAACTATATTTTTTCCGATGTCGTGCACATCCCCTTTTACGGTGGCAAGCAGAACTTTTCCGGCAGAAGATGATCCTTCCACTTTTTCTGATTCAATGATCGGTTGCAGTATAGCTACGGCTTTCTTCATAGTACGGGCAGTCTTCACGACCTGAGGCAGGAACATTTTTCCTGCGCCAAAAAGCTCGCCGACATAATTCATTCCATCCATCAACGGACCTTCAATTACATCTACAGCTTTATCATATAAAGGTAAAGCTTCCGCTAAATCCTGTTCCAGATAATCACCGATTCCTTTCATCAAAGCATATTTCAAACGCTCTTGTACGGATTCTTCTCTCCATGCATCCTGCTTCACAGCTACCTGACCGGAAGTACCGCCCATCGTTTCTTTCAATGCTTCCGCCAGTTCTATCAGACGCTCGGCAGCATCGGGACGACGATTCAATACAACGTCCTCTATCTTTTCCAGCGTATCTGCAGGAATATCACTGTAGAGTACGGAAGTTCCCGGATTGACGATTCCCATATCCATCCCTTGCTGGATGGCATGATAAAGGAATACCGCATGCATTGCTTCACGAATATAATTATTGCCACGGAAAGAGAAAGAAAGATTACTCACTCCGCCGCTGACGTGTGCACCGGGAAGATTCTTCCTGATCCATCCGGTAGCTTCTATAAAGTCTACGGCGTAATTGTTATGCTCTTCGATTCCTGTAGCCACCGCAAGCACATTCGGGTCGAAAATAATATCATGAGGATTGAATCCAACTTTATCAACCAGCAGACGATATGCACGTTCGCACACTTCTATCTTGCGGGCAGCAGTATCCGCCTGTCCTTTTTCATCAAAAGCCATCACGACAGTTGCCGCTCCATATTGCTTGATGATCCGGGCATGCTCCAGAAATACTTCCTCCCCTTCCTTCAGAGAGATCGAGTTTACGATTGATTTTCCTTGCAGGCATTTCAATCCGGCTTCGATCACTTCCCATTTGGAAGAGTCGATCATAACAGGTACACGGGCTATTTCCGGTTCGGACATGATGAGATTCAGAAAAGTAGTCATCTCAGTCCGGGCATCCAGCAGACCATCATCCATATTAACGTCAATAACCAAAGCTCCGTCTTCTACTTGCTGACGAGCTATGGAAAGGGCTTCATCATATTTCTTTTCATTAACCAGACGAAGAAACTTGCGTGAGCCTGCTACGTTGCAACGCTCACCTATATTCACAAAGTTGATTTCCGGTTTCACTTCCAGCAGTTCGAGTCCGGAAAGCCACATACAATCCGGTTTGGGTGCCGGAACATGAGGTTTGGCACCTGCTATCAGTGCCTGATATTCTGCAATGTAGGCATCTGTCGTACCACAACAACCACCGATAATATTAACCAATCCTTCCTGAATATACTCCTTCACTTCATGAGCCATATCTGCGGGAGTCTGATCATATTTCCCCAGACTATTCGGAAGGCCCGCATTAGGATAAGCACTGATATAATAAGGTGCACGCGAAGCCAACTGTTCAAGAAAAGGCTTCAACTGACGGGCACCAAAGGAGCAATTCAATCCGACTGAAAATATATTGGCATGCTGCACAGAAGCAAGGAAAGCTTCCAAAGTCTGTCCGGACAATGTACGTCCACCGATATCGGATACCGTCACAGACAACATAACAGGGACTTCTATTCCTGTCACCTTCATAGCCTGTCCGGCTGCAAAGATGGCAGCTTTCGCATTCAGCGTATCAAATATGGTTTCGATAAGAATGGCATCCACCCCACCTTCCAGCATGGCTTCCATTTGCTGCTGGTAAGAGGCAGCCAGTTCGTCATAAGACAAGGCACGAAACGCCGGATTGTTCACATCCGGGCTCATAGAACAGGTTTTATTAGTAGGTCCAACGGAGCCTGCAACAAAACGCGGTTTATCCGGACTCTTTGCCGTATATTCGTCCGCCAGTTCACGTGCCAGTCTGGTAGCGGCAAGATTGATTTCGCGCACATATTCTTCTACATGATAATCCGCCATTGAGACAGTTGTAGAACTGAATGTATTGGTCTCGATAATATCCGCACCTGCTTCCAGGTATTTACGATGGATATCTTGAATGACATCGGGGCGAGTCAGACACAACAAATCATTATTCCCCTTCAACTGACCGGGAATATGCGCAAAACGTTCACCACGAAAATCTTCTTCTTTAAGATTATATTGTTGGATCATTGTGCCCATTGCGCCATCCAGAATCAGAATACGCTCGGATACAATCTGAGAAATTGTCTTTTTCATTCTTACCTTATTACATTAACACCTAATTGTCACTCTGCCTATCTTAGACCTATCACGATCTTATCTTACTATTACGCTATAAAGCCATCTTATCGCTTAAACATTCGGGCCATGTCTCTGCGGTCATCTTTTTCTTTAATTGATTCCCGTTTATCGTACTGTTTTTTACCTTTCGCCAAAGCAACGACCAGTTTCGCCAAACCTTTTTCGTTGATAAACAAACGCACAGGAACGGTAGTAAAACCGGGGTCTTTCATTCCCCGTTGAATTTTCTCCAATTCTTTCTTATTAAGCAACAACTTTCTGTCTCTACGAGCTGTATGATTATTGTACGAACCATAGAAGTACTCGGCGATATGCATATTCTTTACCCATAATTCGCCTTTCGCAAAATAACAAAACGTATCCACCAGACTTGCTTTTCCTAAACGAATGGATTTAATTTCCGTGCCTGTCAATACAATACCTGCCGTGTAGGTATCCATCAACTCATAGTCAAATGTAGCACGTTTATTCTTGATATTTACAGAAGGTTGTTTCATCTTTACACATTAATTAAGTATGGCTATCAACTTACTAAATACAATTTGAATCACCGTCGGACATAGTATTAACAAAACTGATGAGAAAAGGGTGTATTTCAATCGTACTTTTTCCTCCACTTGCATCAATATGGGAGCTCCTTCCCATACTACATAGACAATGTAGAACTGAAATAGCCAGGCAATAATTCTAAAATCAGGTAAAAGTCCGGTCACAATCTGAAGCAAGAAGGGAACAACAAGTGCGTATCCGGCAAACTGTTGTGTCAACGGAGCATTGGCAGGCATCCCAAACATTCTTACTCCCATTTCGTTAATTGCATAGGCCGCCAGAAAGTAACCACCAAACAATGCCACAGCTACGGCACAACAATTGGTCATCGCTATTTGAAAACTTTGCGGTCCTCCCCATCCATTCGTCAGCAAAGAGCCGATAAAGACGGACAAACCGCATAAACCAATCATAGGATAGACAAAAGCCATAAAAACTTTTCGCCTATCCTCTTCCATAGAAATTTCCTCCCAGGCCTTGGCCGGAGAGGAAATCAATTTCATTGCTATATTAAATAATTCTTTGTAGTTCAATTTGTTTTAAGTGTTTCACTCCACGTTGAATTTGCGGCACCATCCAAAGAATTCTTTGAGGAGTTGGTCTTTGCATTTACTTTTATTTTAGTTGGTTCTACTCCAGTAGCTTGTTTGAATGCATAAATAACACTAGACAGATTATATGCCTTATAAGTAGAAGTATACTTATCACGAGTCACAGTCTCCTCTGAACCATCTTTAATCACATGATTAAGATTCAATACAAGTTCAGTTGACCCTGATGCCAATTCATCAAAATCATATGTGAGTATAAAAGAATGCTTATTAAGTTCTTCTTTCTGCTTTTCGTCTGTACTCTCTACTTTTACCCAATACATAATAGGAATTACAAGATATTGATCAAAAAGTATTCCCGGCTGAGTTGATGTATCGCTATTAAAAGTATATAAAGGTGCAGTAGCTTCGTTATAATCTGCCGCTTTCTCTGGTCCTTCAGTAGATTTTGCACTAATAGAAGTCGGAGTACTTCCTGCATAAAGTGTTACATCAAGAGTCTGAGAATTCCCTGGCTGTTGCGCTGTGTCAAACTGATAGTAAAAGAAATAGATTTCTCCTATATTCAAGTTAGACATTGACAATTCATTCACAACTAATTTCTGCCCATTAGCCAATTCAAATGTAGCAGGAAAATAGTTTGTACATTTAGCGAACGCAGGTCCGGTATATATCGTATTATCATCCCCATTCATACAAGAAGTAACAGACATCCCCATTAAAACCGTCATTAAAGCTACTAATAAAAATTTCATTTGTTTCATAAACATATTTTTTAGAGTTTGCAAAGATATAAATTCTAATTCACAATTAATAAATGCAGATACTTAAAAAATACTGCATCGTTTACTTTATTATTTTTGCAAAAAGTTCCAGGTGATTATCTACATAGCTGGCAACCAGTGTTGTCACTTGTTCCTCCATATCTAAATATGCCTCTTCCAAATCATCAAAAGCCTCATATTGCTCATACATCGCCATGAATTCATCATCCGTCCGTTCTTTTTCCAGATCCTTCCGGTTGGCATCATATATCTTCTTGGCTTTATATACCAATTTAGAGAACTCTTCCGCCCCCCACAGGCGCATCACTTTTGCAAAAGGATTATCAAAGATATATCCGCCATAACCGTTCTGAATCAACTGACAGAATCCGCCGAACATTATTTCATCACGAAAAATCTGATAAGCCAGCAATGAATGCTGTTCACCTGTCAACAACGGCATTGTGTCAGCAGTCAATTCACCACCGATTATTTCCTTATATTTATCAGTAAAAACCTGGATAAATTCATCCATTCCTTCGCCCGCAGCTTTCTGTAAAGCGGACTCCATAACTTCTATCATAGCTTTGTTCAATAAATTATTCAGCAAAGCTACTAATTTTATTCTATATCTATCTAGTAATACCGCTACATTCTCACTAAAACATACCTGTTGGCGGAATTAATTTAATTCAAACCCATGAAAACAGGGTATCTCATTCTGCTTTCCGATATCCGCCAGATAATTGCATGCCGATATACTTTCCCTTTCCCGGAAAAGCCTTTAAGCACATTTCTTTTACCGTTCAATAGTATGCAAACAACCCTATAATAACCTGCTTTACAACTATTATTGTCGCATTTTCAAAGGGAGTTCTTCATCGTTCCACCCAGGTGAACAAGCATGTCCACCTAGGTGCGCAGACCTGTTTACAAGGGTACAACGATCGGTTCACCCGGGTGGAACGATGAAGATGTCGGTAAAATAACACACGAATAAAGGCATCAAATACCATAGAGATAAGTAACATAATATATAAACAACAAGTAAACAGCAACCAAGATGCTAGATGCATTCGGCAACTACTTACGCAAAGGGCAAAGAAATGGAATGAGGGATATCCCCCAAAAAGAGTGAGAGATAGACTGAAATGAAGCGATTCTAGGGAGAAAATAATGAGAGATACCTATTTAAAAAGTATCTCTCATTCTGTAATATACTAATTATATGCAGATTACACAAAAACAGTGAGACCGTGAGACTAAAATATTTTTTTCTTTGCAGGAGTTAGCTGAAAGAAGGAACTCTTTTAAGTCTATCTAATGCAAAAACATATAACTATTTATGCATGTAAATGCATTCCTATGGCCATACCTATTAAATAAGGTATTAACCAAATGCACCAAACGACGATACTAAAACGATTAAAATGCCTTTTCGCCTCGGCAGATCCCTTCACATAAGTCCATATCGCCCATGAAGCATGTACAAACATCAGAAGAATGGCAATCGTCCCCGTTACCGTGTGGATTTCATCATGCAAATGCGTTAATTCGGCAATATGCTCCATCAGGCTGGTCCCGACTGCATCGGACACCAATCCTAAAAGAAAGAAAATAATATGCCATAACTTCAGTTTCTTTTGCAGCCTTTCTCCCCATACACCGATAGTATAAAATACCAATGCAGATGAAATAACGCAGATTGCCGCTATCAAATAATGTATATCAACCTGATTGAGTTCCATAAAATTTATATTTCAGATAACAACAAAGCAACGAATAGATAGTTCGACACATAGTAATCTTTCACAAATGCAATCCCGACTTAGCAAACGAAGAAAAAACGTAAACGGATTTGTCACTTTTCACAAAAAAGTAAGATATGGCGATTTGCAGAAACAAATAAATCGACTACCTTTGTGGGCGATTTAGAGAATCGTGACTACGTATTTTTAATTATATCACTAAAAAAAGAGCTAATTATGACTTATTCACACGAAGTGGAACACATGTGTGTTGTAAAGAAGGGCCCTAACCACGGACCGGCTCCCATACCCGAAGAAGGCAAATGGGTAAAATCTAAAGAAATCGTTGATATTTCAGGTTTGACACACGGTATCGGTTGGTGTGCTCCTCAGCAGGGTGCTTGTAAACTGACACTGAATGTTAAAGAAGGCGTTATCCAGGAAGCTTTAGTTGAGACTATCGGATGTTCCGGTATGACTCACTCAGCTGCTATGGCTGCTGAAATCCTTCCGGGTAAAACAATCCTCGAAGCACTGAACACTGACCTTGTTTGCGACGCAATCAACACAGCTATGCGCGAACTCTTCCTGCAAATCGTTTACGGACGCACTCAGTCTGCTTTCTCTGAAGGTGGTTTGATTATCGGTGCAGGTCTGGAAGACTTAGGTAAAGGTCTGCGCAGCCAGGTAGGTACCCTTTATGGTACTTTGGCTAAAGGTCCTCGTTACCTTGAAATGGCTGAAGGTTACATCAAAAATATCTTCTTGGATAAGAATGATGAAATCTGTGGATACGAATTCGTTCACATGGGTAAATTCATGGATGAAATCAAGAAGGGAACTGATGCTAACGAAGCATTGAAGAAAGTTACAGGTACTTATGGTCGTGTAACAGCAGAACAGGGAGCAGTTAAACACATTGATCCACGTCACGAATAATATAAGGAGGAAAGAAACTATGATTAGAGAAGTAAAATTCGAAAGCCAAGACCGTCGTATCAAAGGTATCATTGAAGCCTTGAACGCTAACGGCATCAAAGACATCGAAGAAGCTAACGCAATCTGCGAAGCTGCCGGACTTGATCCTTATAAAACGTGTGAAGAAACTCAGCCTATCTGTTTTGAAAACGCAAAATGGGCATACGTTGTAGGTACTGCAATCGCTCTTAAGAAGAACTGCACAAACGCTGCTGAAGCTGCTGAAGCTATCGGTATCGGTTTGCAGGCATTCTGTATCCCGGGTTCTGTAGCTGACGACCGTAAGGTTGGTATCGGTCATGGTAACCTGGCTGCTATGTTGCTTCGCGAAGAAACTAAATGTTTCGCATTCCTTGCAGGTCACGAATCTTTCGCTGCTGCTGAAGGTGCTATCAAAATCGCTGCAAAAGCAGACAAAGTACGTAAAGAACCATTGCGTTGCATCCTGAACGGTCTTGGAAAAGACGCTGCTCAGATCATCTCTCGTATCAATGGTTTTACTTATGTTCAGACTCAGTTTGACTATTTCACTGGTGAGCTGAAAGTAGTTCGCGAAATCGCTTACTCTGACGGTCCTCGTGCAAAAGTAAAATGCTACGGTGCTGACGATGTTCGCGAAGGTGTAGCTATCATGTGGAAAGAAGGCGTAGACGTATCTATCACAGGTAACTCTACTAACCCGACTCGTTTCCAACACCCGGTTGCCGGTACTTATAAGAAAGAACGTGTATTGGCTGGTAAGCCATACTTCTCAGTTGCTTCCGGTGGTGGTACAGGCCGTACTCTTCACCCCGATAACATGGCAGCTGGTCCGGCTTCTTATGGTATGACAGATACGATGGGTCGTATGCACTCTGATGCACAGTTCGCTGGTTCTTCATCAGTTCCTGCTCACGTAGAAATGATGGGATTCCTAGGAATTGGTAACAATCCTATGGTAGGTTGTACTGTAGCTTGTGCTGTTGACGTAGCTCAGGCTTTGGCTAAGTAATTCAAGTTACATTATATAAATAAACTCCTGTAGTCCATGTGATTACAGGAGTTTTTTATTTGTGGTAATTTGAAGTAGATGGTAGTTTTAGATACCTTATCTCACCTATCATTTAGAATTGTTGAATGATAGATTTATATACAATGAAAGCTACATTTACATAAAATCATAATCAAAAGAAGCAGCAGGAACGCTTGAACCAGCAGAAAGCTATGAGAGAGGGCAAATCGAAGAGTTAATATCTTTTGCCAACTCAAATCATTTATGAATAACTATTATAGTATTGATTAATAACAGATTGCTATAGTTTACAAGAAGCCGAAATGATAGGATTCTTGGGAATTGGTAACCCCCAATGGTAAGTTGCACTGTGGCTTGCGCTGTAGACGTAGCTCAGGCCTTAGCTAAGTAATAAAAGTTACTTATTATTATACAGGAGAGTATTTTTTATAAGGCACTCTCCTATTTTTATAAAAAAGATGATGATTGTTACAAATAATCTACACTATCGTTGTTTAGTTCTCTACAACAAATTCTTACCATGAACCAGCTTATAACATATCTTTGCAATGAGATAATAATATCCATAAATTATTAAAAAGAGAAGAGGATATAAAGAGAGAATTTTAGAAAATAAAGAATTACATAAAATAAACTCTCGAAAATAATCCAGTATGACACACATCGGACAAATTATTGAAAAAGAGCTCCATCGCCAAGAACGCTCGGTCACATGGTTCGCAAGACGACTCTATTGCGATCGAACTAATGTATATAATATATTTAGAAGACAGAGCTTAGATACAGAACTGTTGTTACGTATATCCATTATATTAGAATACAATTTCTTCCAAATATATTCTGATATATATAACAACAGAACATAGAAATATCTTCTACAACCTTGTATATAAAACAGCAACAATTAAAAGGATATTTATGTTTAAAGAGCATGTATCTTTGCAAAGTTTTTTAAGACAACCAAAGTATATGACTAAAAAGATTACACATTAAAAACAAAAAAGATGAAACAATTTAGAATTTTAAGTATGTTGATGATTGTGCTTATATCAAGCCTGTCATTTGTATCATGTGGAGATGATGATGATGAAACGTCTGGTGATTTCAGTGCCAGCATAGCAGGAGTTTATACAGGTAAACTCAAAGTTGGAACTAATGTTACAGCTGATGCATATGTAGTCACTGTTACCAAAGTATCTTCTTCTGTAGTAAAAGTTACCGCTGACTTCTACACAGATAACGGTAGTGAAAATTACAATGTTACTAAAGAAGGCAATCAATACATTCTTTCAAGCGAAAGCTCATCTGGTATCAACATAACTGTTACAGGTAAAGCAATGACTATAAGTTTCCTTAATAATGCAGGAAGTATGACCACTTTTACCGGAACTCGTGATTAAAGCCCACCAATCTTTACAGTAAAAGTAGAAATTCAGTAAAGGTTACAAATATCCCAAAGCCGTAATTTCCCTTTTCTTGAAAATGAGAAATTACGGCTTTTATAAATAAAAGCTATGAAAATTGTATATAACACTATTCTCTTTACATTACTATTTCTAGCCACAAGCTGTGATCATTCGGAGAAAATCGATGATATAAAACTTGAAATTTCACAAAACATCTTCCGCAACATCGACAATAACGGAGGGAAAATAACTGTTGCTATCACATCTAATTCTGAATGGATCATCGCAAATTCAGCTGATTGGTGCATACCAGACAAATATCAAGGAGAAGGAAACGATATACTTACTATAAAAATTCTAGCTAACACCAAACATGCAAACAGACAAACTAATCTAATCATATCCGCCCAAGGGATAAACCAAACAATCAAGATTTCACAACAAAAAGGAGAAGTTAATCCAGATTTAGATAAAATACACTATCAATTACCCGTTATTTTCCATGTTCTTTATCAAAACGAAAATGACATAAATCAATATATAAAAGAAGACCATTTAAAAGATGTATTAGTGCGAGCTAACCATTTCTATCAATCTGAAAAGTGTGGAATTGATATAAATCTCGAATTTGTATTAGCAACCAAAGATAAGAATGGAACCACATTACCAGAACCTGGAGTAGAAAGAGTGCCATTTAATGAGCTTCCTATTGATTGCGAAAAGTTTATGAGAGATAATACAGGAAAATATACATCTTTACTATGGGAACCCAATGAATACATTAACATAATGGTATATCCTTTTACGGATTCGCAGATTTTAGGCATATCTACATTTCCATATAGTTTAAAGAACTTTTTTTTAGAAGGGACTCAACAGGTATCAGCTTCGTGGATCACTTTAGAGAATTTGAGTTTCCCATATTGTATATCGATCAATAGTTCATATATTTATGAGCAAAGTACAGATGAAAGAATTAATCAAAACGATGCTGCAATAACATTAGCACACGAACTCGGACACTATTTAGGATTACGTCATGTATTCTCAGAAGGAGGGACCACTTCAATGTGTACCGATACTGATTATTGCAAAGATACTCCCAGTTATAACCGTAGTGAGTATGAACAATGGCTTAACAATTTGGATAAGCAGAATAAATATCAATTAAAAGATTTAGCTAAACGATATAGCTGTGAAAAAGGAGAATATGAAGCACACAACATTATGGACTATGCATATTGCTTTTATAATGAAATAACTTTAGAACAACGAAAAAGAATACGCCATATCTTAAACTATAGCCCACTGATTCCAGGTCCCAAAGAAAGCAGAATAGATACCAGAGGCGTACAAGGCAGATTGAATTTGCCAATATGTATAATGAAATAACATAATCAGCTAAAACGGGGCAGCAAGTATTTCATCGACTGTTCCTCCATAGTAGTCAAATGTCAGAACAAGTCTTGACTATTACAACTAATTATCCGTTTTCTACATCACAATACAAAACTTTTATACAGGATAACTTGTTATTACAATATAACCAAACATCATGAAACGATGCTACTGACATTTTTAAACATACTGGCCACCATCATTGGCGTAATCAGTTTATTGATTGTAACCTATGGAGTATTCGTAGGATTCATCGCTTTTCTCCGTAACGAATTCAAACGGATCAACGGAACCTATACCATCAATAATGTCCGGCAGCTGAGAGCTGATTTCGGCAGTTACCTCTTATTGGGATTAGAATTTCTAATTGCATCAGACATACTAAAGACCGTAGTAGACCCGACTTTAGACGAACTGGCTATTTTAGGAGGTGTAGTTATAGTAAGAACTGTATTATCAGTCTTTCTGAATAAAGAAATAAAAGAACTAGCCGAAGAAGAAAATTCAAAAAGCACATAAATAGATTGGAATAAATAAAAAATGTATTACTTTTGCATGAATTCTTAATGACCTATGGTATGGAATATATCAATGAATTTCACAATGACTGAAATTCCAAAGAATATAAAGGACACGATATGAAAAAGAACTTACTATTATTACTTTGCTTGTTTTGTCTGGTCAATGTTTGCCATGCAAAAGCGAAAGACACTTTTACCGTTTTCCAATTAAACCTGTGGCATGGATGTACTAAAGTACCCAACGGAGATCAAGGCATTATTGATGTACTGGATCAGATGGATGCGGATGTCGTTTTTCTGTGCGAAATCAGAGACGGAAAACAGTTTATCCCTCATGTGATCGAAGAGCTGGAGAAGAGAGGAAAACATTACTATGGTGAAACGTTTGATCTTGCAATCGGTGTTTTGAGTAAATTCAAGCCGGACAGTTGGACCAAATGCTGCATCGTACCTGGTGACGAAGGTCGTGCTATGGTGAAAATGGTTGCAACAATCGAAGGCCAACCCGTATCTTTCTATTCTTGTCATTTGGACTACCGGCATTATCAATGCTATATGCCACGTGGATATAATGGTACTACCTGGAAGAAAATGGATAAGCCGATAACGGATGAAGAAGAAGTCTTGAAAGCAAACAGACAGTCTTTCCGGGATGAAACCATCCGTGCTTTTATTCAGGAAGTACAATCTGACATTCAACAAGGCCGCCCGATAATCATGGGAGGAGATTTTAATGAGCCCTCTCATTTAGACTGGCAGGCAGATACAAAGGATTTGTGGGATCATAATGGGGCTGTCATTCATTGGGACTGCTCAATGATGTTGAGCAAAGCAGGATTCAAAGATACATATCGCGAAAAATATCCCAATACAGTTCGATATCCCGGTTTTACATTCCCAGCCGGAAACAAACTCGCAGAAGAGGCTAAACTGGAAAAGTTGGCTTGGGCGCCTGAGGCAGACGAACGTGACCGGATTGATTTCATTTATTATTATCCATTGGAGTCGATGCTTTCCATGAAGAATAGCAAGTTGGTAGGTCCCTCCGAAACAGTTGTCCGGGGAAAAATAACAGAAAATGATTCTAAAGATAAGATTCTGACGCCTTCTTGTATTTGGCCCAGCGACCATAAAGGTAATCTTGCTACATTTAAGATTCGGAAGAAACGGTAATAGTATATTGAGTAGGGTGACTTTCATCGTGCGTCACCCTAAAATTCCAAAGCTTCAAATCAGAGAATTCTCTTCCTTCTCTATCATCTTATCATAATACGCAATGCGTGCGGCACACTCCCGAATAGTCACCTCGCGCAATGCTTCCGTTCGTGCCAGCATGTATTCGTATTGTTCTTCACTGACAGTGAATAGTCGGTTGTACCGAGCTTCGATATACGCCCGACATAATTTATCGAACGCTTCTCTATCTTCGGGAGTATTAACTGGAAATACATTAGCAAAACCTCGTGAACGGCTTTTAGCCATCGGGCCCAACACTTCCAATTTATGGGATTTAGGGCGAGTGCCACTATGGACAAGCATATACGTCTTGTAGTAACGTTCGCAAGCTTGATGTAAAAAGAATGAACCTAATTTATATTCTTTTTCCACTTGAGCCAATTTTCCATGTCTTAATAATCCCTCTGCCATGTCGAAACATCCTGCATATTCTTCCTCCGCATATTGCTTTATTTCCCGATACGGCAACTTCTCCGGTTTGCCAATCTGAAACGTGCCGTCATCATATAACAGAATGCCGTCTCTTAAGGCCTCATAAAAGAAATAATGTTTCCTTCGGATAGCCCGATTAAAAGTTGTCGTGCTTTCAACAATGATCTGAGGTGGTGCAGGATGTCTCCTTCCTTCCATTCGTTTATCATACCTAGGAACAACAAAGGCGTTCGCATGATTCTCCGCTTTAATAGCATCGCCCGTATCACATATCACCAGAATATCAAGGTCGCTTTGGTAGTAAGTAAGTCCACCTCGTTCGTCGTATGTTTCATCCCAAATGACATATTCTCCACGTGCATAACTCCCATAGAGGATAATCATACGTACATTCACAAGGTACTGCAATATCAGTTCTTGCAGCACTGCCAACTCTTCCTGTGTGCGTTTGGGCAAACGCTTTATTGATCTTTTCATAATGACAATCATCTATTCTTAACCGCAAAGATAACTTAAATCAGTGTATTAATGATTGTATTGAAACGCTTTTTTCAAGACTTTGATAGTGTGTTATACTAAGAAATGGCATGTCTGCTATTTTTCATTCCATTGATTCTAGTACTTACTCCCATCAACTCTTGTACTTCATCTTGCAGTTTCTCGTACTTCATACTTCCAACTCAAGTACTTCAAACTCTCAACTCCAGTACTTGACTTCTTACATTCTTGTACATCATTTTCCCTCTTCAAGTACTTCAATCGTTACACTCCTCTGCCTCATTTCCTTTCACTTTTCGTTCTTTTCTCTTTGTATTTCTGTTCTTCCGCACTCACATATGTATACTATTTGCACCATTAAAAAGTCCTTTATTCCCTACTGACACTGACAACTGCCACTTTAGCGTTTCTTTAGTAATAACATTTCTTTTTCCGTTTGCATACATTACTAATTATCAACACATTATAAACATCTAAAATATTAATTTCATGCACACTCTGTCAGTATGGAACATTTAGTGGCAGTACTTTTCCATTCATTCATTTGTAAATATATACACTACAACAAATATGAATAACCGGACGAAGGTAGGAATACAATTTCAACAGCGTTGAATAGGCTTCTTTCTTCCAGTGATGACAAAGTTATTAGTAAACTATGATTAATTCAAGTTTCGCAAGTTACTTTTGCGTTATCCAAACTATCTTAATTCCCCTCCCTCCTGGGAGGAGACTTAAGATACTACCGACTTTTTAGTCACTCCCAATTGAGATACTACTGTTTGTCAATAATATAAAGAATTTGCGGAACTTCAGTGATTAAGAGTTATTTAAAGGCATTTTAATTTACATACTCATCCATTCCTCTTGGATGTATTCTCTGTAAAGAGGCCTTAAGGTGTCAGTTGTCAGTAGTGTCAGTAGATTTACTTTTCTGTAGGGATAGCACAACAATTAAAATCCTGATAATCAATCAAGAGATCATCTTTTTTATTTTTTCAGTCTTCTGCCGTTCCACCCTGCATTTACTGACATAAAAATTGTTAATCTCCCGGGGAATATCGTAAATATATGATACAAACAAGTTTTTCACCAGTCTATAAGAATGAAAACAAATAATAGAAAAAGCCAGATTAAACCATCTGTTGATTTGCAACAAATGAGCTATCGTTCATTCCCGGACAACTTATCGATTAAGACAGCATCGATATCTTTTGCCAATTCTTGATAGGTCGCCAAAGGATCATCTGTATATACAGCACGAATAATCCCCTCCTTGTCTGTTATCAATATACGGGGAATGGTATGGGAAGCAAAAAGCGAAAAGACAGCATCATCATTCTGAGCGGAAAAAGGCAAGGTAAACGAATGTTTTTCCCAATAGGCTTGTACTTCAGAGCCCGATTCCGAACGGCTGATACAAGACAATAATACATCCGGATTCTCTTTATACGTATCATAAACTTTCTGAATAACCGGAAGTTCTTTCTGACAATCCGGACAATCCGTATGAAAAAAGACAATCACTCCAACCTTCCCGCTAAATGACTGCGTATTCAACACTCCCCCATCACTCATCTCTACCGAAAACTGAGGAAGGGCGTCACCGGCAACAAGAGCAAAGTCTCCCCTATCATCATCATCGTCCGTGATACAGGAAGAAAAAACTGCCAGAACGATACATAGCAATATCACCACTTTGCTTCTTATTTCCACTTTCATATCTTTCTTCGTTAGTTATGCAACTCCCAAAAGCTCTACCTCAAATACCAATGTCGAAAAAGCCGGAATCGGACCGGATGCACGGGTTCCGTATCCCATCGTGTAAGGTATATAGATGATCCATTTATCTCCCGCACGCATCCGTTGGAGCGCCAGTTGCCAACCATCTATTACATCGCAGAGGCGGAAAGCTTCCGGACAATTACGTTCATAAGAATTATCGAACACCCGACCGTTAATCAGACTCCCTTTATAATGAACGGTAACAATACTCCGCACATTAGGAAAAACAGTCCCCGTACCGGTCTCCAAAACCTTATAATAGATGCCGCAAGGCAAGGCATAAACACCTTCCTGCGATGACAATTCTTTCAAGAACTCCAAATTCGTCTCTTTATATTCTTGCTTTCTTCCCATAAATACATGATTTGAATGTACAAAAGTAAGCAGATTTAAGAGAAATCTTCCATAAAAACTGTATATTTGTTTGTTGAATCATAAAAACTCATCGCTATGGGACAAATTAAAACCAGATGCAGCACTGCTGCCGGACTATTCTTGATTCTTTTGACAGTAATTGCGGGATTTTCGTCCTGTAAAAGTAATCAGAAAGACATTATTCCTTCTGCCGAATACGCTCCATACGTCAATGCTTATACGGGAGGAGTGATTTCGCAAAACTCAACGATACGCATAGAACTGACACAAGACCAGCCGATGGTAGACCTGAATCAGGAACTGAAAGACAATCCGTTCAGTTTCTCTCCTTCATTGAAAGGAAAAACGTATTGGGTCAGCAACAATACCATTGAATTTGTCCCCGAAGAAGGGGCACTGAAACCAGGCGCCTTTTACGAAGGAACCTTCCGCCTGGGAGATTTCGTCGATGTAGACAAAAAGCTGGAAGAATTCAACTTCTCCTTCCGCGTGCAGGAACGAAACTTTAGTATTCATACCGATCCGATAACCGTTACAGCCACCCAGCCCGACCAAGTGACCGTAACGGGTGAAATACGTTTCAGCGATGTAGTGAAAAAAGAGGAAGTAGAGAAAATGCTCACAGCCGGAAGCGAAAAGAACAAAAGCTATCCGATTGAGATCACCCAGACAGATCATCCGACCCGATACGTATTCAGCATCAGCCAGATAACCAAAGAGGCGGAAGATTACCAACTGGAAATTACCGCCAAAGGCAATCCGGCAGGCATCGACCGTACCCAAAACGAAAGCATTCTGATCCCCGCAAAGAACAGTTTCCGCTTCCTGTCCGCCGTACGCATCGACCAACCGGAAAACGGAATTGAAATCATATTCTCCGACCCTGTATCCAACACACAGGACTTGAAAGGACTCATCGACGTTCCGGAAGTTTCTTCCTCTATTTTCCAGATCAAAGAGAATAAAGTATTCATTTACTTCGAAGCCGGCAAACAGAATAAACTGACACTGAACATCCATGAAGGAATAAGAAACAGACAGGACAAACCGCTAGGCACTTCCCATTCCATCTCATTCAGCGAACTGAACCTGAAACCGCAGGTAGAAATGGCAACTTCCGCCGCTATCCTGCCCGATTCGAAAAGTCTGATCATCCCCTTCCGCGCCGTCAATCTATATGCGGTGGATTTGAGCGTGATCCGTATTTTCGAAAACAACGTATTGATGTTCATGCAGAACAATTCGCTCTCCTCAGCCAATGAATTGCGCCGTTCGGGACGACTGGTTTATAAGAAAACATTGTGGCTGGCGAAAGATTCTTCCAAAGATGTGCACCGCTGGGAAGACTATTCGATAGACCTTGCCGGATTGATTCATCAGGAGCCGGGAGCCATTTACCGTGTCATCCTCTCGTTCCGCCAGGAATACTCCGCTTATCCTTGCGGGGGAAGTGAAAACAAGGAAATGCAGTTCGTGGACAACAAGTCTTCCGACAACCTGACCAAAGTCAGCGGAGAGACATTGTCGGAAGACGATGAAGCGGTATGGGACACTCCGGAAACATACTATTATTATAACGGCAGCGTGCCGATGGACTGGAGCCAGTACCGATGGACAGAACGGGATAATCCCTGCCATCCGTCCTACTATATGAATTCCGACCGAATAGCCGCCTGCAATATCCTTGCCTCCAATTTGGGAATGATTGTGAAACGTAATTCACTGAATAAGTTGTGGATTGCAGTAAATAACATTCTGGATACGAAGCCGGTAGCGAAAGCACAGGTAACGATTTATAACTTCCAGCTTCAGCCGATTGGAAAAGGAGAGACGAACGGTGAAGGACTGGTAGAAATCACTCCGAAAGGAGTTCCTTTCATAGCGGTAGCCGAAGCGGACAAGCAAAAGGCATATGTACGCGTGGTCGATGGCGAAGAGCAGTCGGTCAGCCGGTTCGATGTGGGAGGAAAAGACATTCAGAAAGGCCTGAAAGGATTTATCTATGGCGAGAGAGGCGTATGGCGTCCGGGAGATACACTGCATATTTCCTTTATGCTGGAAGACCGGGAGAAACGCATTCCGGACAAACATCCGGTAGCATTGGAGATTTACAATCCCAGAGGACAGTTCTATACCAAAATGATCTCTACGCAGGGCACAAACGGATTCTATACATTTGACGTGCCCACACAAGCCGATGATCCCACCGGATTATGGAATGCCTACGTGAAAGTAGGAGGAACTGCCTTCCACAAGAGTCTGCGCATCGAAACCATCAAGCCGAACCGTCTGAAGATTACACTGGCTTTACCAACCATCCTTCAGGCTTCGAGCAAAGACGTATATGCCCCGCTTACTTCTTCATGGCTGACGGGAGCCACCGCATCGCGGCTGAAAGCAAAGGTCGAAATGTCCTTATCAAAGGTCAATACGCAGTTCAAGAACTACGGGCAATACCTGTTCAACAATCCGGCAACGGACTTTACGACCGTCCGGGCGGATGTATTCAACGGGGTACTGGATGCGGAAGGAAGAGCAGGCGTCAATATACAGCTTCCGGTAGCAACGGGTGCTCCGGGCATGCTGAATGCAACGCTCACCACCCGTGTCTTCGAACCGGGAGGAGATGCGAGCATTTACTCGCAGACTGTTCCCTTCTCTCCGTTCACATCGTATGTGGGCATCAATCTGAACCAGCCGAAAGGAAAGTATATCGAAACAGACAAAGATCATGTGTTTGACATCGTGACGGTCAACGATCAGGGACAGCCGGTGAACCGTTCCAATCTGGAATATAAAATCTACCGGATCAGCTGGAGCTGGTGGTGGGAAAACGGTGAAGAGTCTTTCGGAACCTACATCAACAACAGTTCCATCACTCCCGTTGCCAGTGGTAACCTGCAGACCACAGGAGGAAAAGCCTCCTTCAAGTTCCGCATCAATTATCCGGATTGGGGACGCTATCTGGTGTACGTGAAAGACCGTGAAAGCGGACACGCCACCGGAGGAACCGTCTACATCGACTGGCCCGACTGGCGCGGACGTTCGAACAAGACAGACCCGAGCGGCATCAAGATGCTTGCTTTCTCACTGGACAAAGATTCTTATGAGATAGGAGAAACAGCCACGGCAATCATTCCCGCAGCCGCCGGAGGACGTGCGCTGGTATCCCTCGAAAACGGTTCGACCGTCTTGCAGCAGCAATGGCTCGAAGTGTCCGATCAGGGAGATACGAAACTCACCTTCAAGATTACACCGGAAATGGCTCCGAATGTTTATCTGCATATCAGCCTGTTGCAGCCACATGCGCAGACAGTCAATGATCTGCCGGTCCGTATGTACGGCATTGCTCCGGTATTCGTGACCAACCGTCAGACGATTCTGCAACCGCAGATCAAAATGCCGGAAGTGCTGCGTCCGGAAACTGACTTTAACGTGACTGTCAGCGAGAAAAGCGGAAAACCGATGACTTATACACTGGCGATTGTGGATGACGGTCTGCTCGATCTGACTAACTTCAAGACGCCCGACCCGTGGAACGAGTTTTATGCACGCGAGGCTCTTGGCATCCGTACATGGGATATGTACGACGATGTGCTGGGTGCTTCCGGCGGACGTTACAGCTCATTGTTCAGCACGGGTGGAGATGCCTCGCTGAAACCGGCAGATGCCAAAGCCAACCGTTTCAAACCGGTGGTCAAATTCATCGGTCCTTTCTATCTCGCAAAAGGTAAGCAACAGACACATACGTTGAAGCTTCCGATGTATGTGGGTTCTGTACGTGCGATGGTAGTTGCCGGACAGGACGGCGCTTACGGAAATGCGGAAAAGACTGCATTTGTGCGGACACCGCTCATGCTGTTGTCTACTCTGCCCCGTGTATTGAGTACGCAGGAAGAAATTACCGTTCCGGTAAATGTATTCGCTATGGAGAACCAAGTGAAGAACGTGACCGTATCGCTGGAAGCATCCGGCGCAGGCGTACAGATCACGGGCAATCGCCAGCAGTCACTCACTTTTGACCAGCCGGGTGACCAACTGGCATACTTCACTCTGAAAACAGGCAGCAAAACCGGAAAGGCAACCATCCACCTGACGGCAAGCGGCAACGGACAGCAGACCAAAGAAACGATCGAAATAGAAGTCCGGAATCCGAATCCGGTGGTTACCTTACGCAACAGCCAATGGATAGAAGCCGGTCAGGAGGCCGAACTGTCATACACACTGGCAGGTTCTTCTTCGGCTAACAATCAGGTGCAACTGGAAGTCTCCCGCATTCCGTCGGTAGACATCAGCCGTAGATTCGACTTCTTATACAACTATCAGCATCATTGCACAGAGCAACTGACTTCCAAAGCATTACCTCTCTTATTCGTCTCCCAGTTCAAGGCAGTGGACGAACAGGAGGCCGAGAAAATAAAGACGAATGTACAGGAAGCTATCCGGCAGATATATGCCCGCCAGCTTCCCAACGGCGGATTTGTATACTGGCCGGGCAACGCCGTCGCCGATGAATGGATCACTTCTTACACGGGTATGTTCCTGACACTGGCACAAGAAAAAGGGTATGCCGTTCATCCGAACGTACTGAACAAATGGAAACGCTTCCAGCGTGCCGCCGCCCAAAACTGGCGTATGCCGCAGGAAGCAAGCAACTGGCAGATATGGCAATCGGAATTGCAGCAGGCCTTCCGCCTCTATACCCTTGCACTGGCCGGTGCACCGGAATACGGAGCCATGAACCGCATGAAGGAACAGCCGGGACTCTCCATCCAAGCCAAATGGAGACTGGCAGCCGCCTACGCGCTGACCGGTAAGATGAAACCTGCCGGAGAATTAGTATACAACGCAGAAACGACCGTCATTCCTTACTCTTCCATGAATCTGATTTACGGTTCGTCCGACCGTGATGAAGCAATGATTCTGGAAACGCTCATTCTGATGAAACGGGATCGGGATGCGTTGCAACAGGCAAAGAAGGTATCACAGAATCTGGCACAGGAAAACTGGTTCAGCACGCAGTCTACCGCCTTTGCCCTGATGGCAATGGGACGACTTGCGGAGCAATTATCCGGTACACTGGATTTCACATGGAGCTGGAACGGCAAGCAACAGCCCGCCGTGAAATCTGCTAAAGCCGTATTTGAGAAGGAGATAGCTACTTCTCCGAAATCGGGAACAGTCTCTGTGAAGAATCAAGGCAAAGGAGCATTGAGCGTAGACCTGATTACACGTACCCAATTGCTGAATGATACGCTGCCAGCCATTGCCGATAATATCCGGCTGGATGTGAAATACACAGATATGGCAGGTTCACCGATTTCCGTGGAAGACATCAGACAGGGAACGGACTTTATGTCTGCGGTCACCCTATCCAATATCAGCGGTACTTCCGATTACAGCAATCTGGCACTGACCCATATTATACCGTCCGGATGGGAAATATATAATGAACGGATGATTGTTCCGGAAGCGTCCTCTTCCAATTCTAATGAAGCGAATACTCCGGAAAGTTCAGCCGATAAGTACACCTATAAAGATATTCGTGACGACCGGGTATTGACTTATTTCGATCTGCGACGGGGTGAATCGAAAACATTTACCGTAAGGTTGCAGGCAACTTATGCAGGTAACTTCATTCTTCCGGCCATTCAGTGCGAAGCTATGTACGACGCAGCGGTACAGGCACGCACCAAAGCGGGAAGAACGACTGTCAGCCGCTGACAAGACTCTGAACAATAAGACAGCATTGACAGATAGCATAATTGCATGGGAAGTAAAATCTTGAATTTCTTCAAACGATTGTCCGTCACCAAAAAAGTAATACTTTGTATTCTTGCTTTTTTGGTGACAGGATATATCTTTTGTCTTCCCCGCCACCTGTTTCATGTCCCCTACTCCACAGTAGTGACGGACCGGAACGAGGAACTGCTGGGTGCACGCATCGCCTCCGACGGTCAATGGAGATTCCCTCCCCGAAACACGACTCCGGAAAAGATCAAGGAATGCCTCATCACTTTCGAAGACAAACATTTCTACCACCATTGGGGAGTCAATCCGTTCGCTATCGGAAGAGCTTTCTATCAGAATGTGAAGAATAAACGCATCGTAAGCGGAGGCAGCACGCTGACCATGCAGACCATCCGCCTGGCACGAAACGAATCGCGCACCTTCCGTGAGAAACTGATTGAAATGATCTGGGCCACCCGCCTGGAATTTCGCGCTTCCAAAGAGGAGATTCTTTCCATGTATATCTCCCATGCCCCTTTCGGGGGAAATGTAGTGGGACTGGATGCCGCCGCATGGCGCTACTTCGGACATTCTGCCGATGACTTATCGTGGGCGGAGTCTGCCATGCTTGCCGTTCTTCCCAACGCGCCCGCCATGATTCATCTGTCCAAAGGACGGAAAACGTTGCTTGACAAACGAAACCGCCTGCTGAAACAGCTTCTCGAAAAGAAAACCATCGATTCGTCTACCTACGAACTGGCTATCAGCGAGCCACTTCCCGATGAGCCTCATGCGCTCCCACAAATCGCACCGTACCTGGTCAGCCGGTTCTATCAGGAACGAAACGGCGAATACTCCCGTTCGACCATCAACAAGGGCATTCAGACTCAGGTAGAGGACCTGGCGGAACGATGGAGTAACGAATTCGGGCGAAGTGATATTCGCAATCTGGCCATTCTGGTGATTGACATTCCGAGCAATCAAGTGGTGGCATACTGCGGCAACGTCCATTTCGACCGGAAACAAGGAGGAAATCAAGTGGACGTCATTCAGGCTCCGAGAAGTACGGGCAGTATTCTCAAACCTTTCTTATATTACGCAATGTTACAGGAAGGAAGTTTACTGCCGGATATGTTGCTGCCGGACGTACCTGTCAATATCAACGGATTTACGCCACAGAATTTCAGTATGCAGTTCGAAGGAGCTGTTCCCGCTTCGGAAGCTCTCGCACGTTCATTAAATATTCCCGCAGTCACGATGCTGCAAAGATACGGAGTCCCGAAGTTTCATAGCTTCCTGCAACAGATCGGGCTAAAAACCATCAACCGTTCTTCTTCCCACTATGGTTTATCACTTATTCTGGGAGGAGCAGAAGCCACTTTATGGGATGTAACAAACGCATATGCAATGATGGGACGCAGTTTGTTGCAACTGCCGCAAAGGTCTTGCAGCCTGTTGCTCCCGACAAGCCGAATCACAGAATCAACCGATCCTTTTCAGCCAGGCGCCGTATGGCAGACATTCGATGCCTTGAAAGAAGTCAACCGTCCCGAAGAGATTGACTGGAAATCCATTCCTTCCATGCAGACCATTGCATGGAAAACCGGAACAAGCTACGGATTCCGGGATGCTTGGGCGGTGGGTGTTACGCCCCGCTATGCAGTCGGCGTATGGGTAGGAAATGCCACCGGAGAAGGAAAACCCGGGCTGGTAGGTGCACAGACAGCCGGCCCCGTACTATTCGATATTTTTAATCTGCTCCCCTCCTCTTCGTGGTTTACACGTCCTGCGGGCATCTTTGTCGAAGCAGAGGTCTGCCGGAAATCGGGACATCTGAAAGGACGGTTCTGTGATGAAACGGACACACTTCTTGTTTTACCGGCAGGACTGCGGACAGAGGCATGCCCCTATCACCATCTCGTCACTTTATCAGCCAATGAAAGCCAGCGTATTTATGAAAATTGCGCCAACACGGAGCCTACGCTTCGAAAAAGCTGGTTCACACTGCCACCCGTATGGGAATGGTATTACAAGCAACATCATCCGGAGTATAAACCGCTGCCTCCTTTTAAAGCCGGATGCGGAGAAGATACTTTCCAGCCGATGCAATTTATATATCCTCCGATGAACGCACGCATCAAACTGCCCAAGCAACTGGATGGCAGCAAAGGTTTCCTGACTGTAGAACTGGCGCACAACAATCCTAACGCTACCGTTTTCTGGCATCTTGACGAGACCTACCAAGCACAGACACAGGACTTTCACAAAATCTCCCTGCAACCCGCCGCCGGCAAACATTCGCTGACGGCAGTAGACGGTGAAGGAAATACCATCTCCACCACTTTCTTTGTTGAGTGATATTCATTATCTTTGCGGCATGAAACAGTCATTGAAAGAAAACGGAGGTCTGCCGGCATCCATCCTGTGGACGCTCGCCATTGTGGCAGGAGTCTCGGTAGCCAACATCTATTATATCCAACCGCTGCTAAATATGATACGCCATGAACTTGGCATATCAGAATTCCGTACCAACCTGATTGCCATGGTCACACAGATAGGCTATGCAGCGGGACTCTTGTTTATCACTCCCTTAGGTGATTTGTATCAGCGGAAAAAGATTATCCTTGTCAATTTCTTTGTCCTGATATTCTCCCTGCTGACGATTGCTTTGGCAGATAATATCCATCTGATACTCCTTGCTTCGTTCTTCACCGGAGCCTGCTCCATGATTCCGCAGATATTCATTCCCATAGCCGCCCAGTTCTCCCGTCCGGAAAACAAAGGCAGGAATGTCGGGATCGTCCTATCGGGCTTGCTGACCGGAATCCTTGCTTCACGGGTGGTCAGCGGATTCGTCGGCGAACTGTTCGGATGGCGCGAAATGTATTACATCGCCGCAGCCATGATGTTCGTCTGCGCGATTGTCGTGCTCAAAGTCCTTCCCGATATTCAGACCAACTTCCGGGGAAAGTACGGCGACCTGATGAAATCCCTCCTGGCTTTGGTGAAAGAGTTTCCGCAGCTACGCATTTATTCCATTCGTGCGGCGTTAAACTTCGGTTCCCTTCTTGCCATGTGGTCCTGCCTTGCCTTCAAGATGGGGCAAGCCCCCTTTCATGCCAACAGCGACATCATCGGTTTGCTGGGATTATGCGGTGTGGCGGGAGCATTAACCGCCTCCTTTGTGGGGAAATACGTAAAGAGAGTGGGTGTCCGCCGCTTCAACTTCATCGGTTGCGGACTGATCCTCTTTTCATGGCTACTCTTCTTCGTCGGAGAAAACACCTACCTTGGTATCATTCTGGGAATTATCATCATCGACATAGGTATGCAGTGCATCCAGCTCAGTAATCAGACCAGTATCTTCGAACTGTCACCCCGAGCCTCCAACCGCATCAATACAATTTTCATGACGACCTACTTCGTCGGCGGTTCCCTGGGAACCTTCCTTGCAGGTACATTCTGGCAATTGTACGGATGGCATGGTGTTATTGGAATTGGAGCTACACTGACCTGCATTTCTTTACTAATTACAACTTTGTCGAAGAAGTGAGTCAACAAAACGGAGCAGTAAACCGTTTAATACAAAAAAAGGGAAACATGAAATACGGAGTTAACAAAGAAATCTTACTTATCACAGCAGGCACCGTCTGGATTATCGCCGGTGCCAATATCTTGCGAATAGGCATCGTTACATGGCTTAATAACTCCGAAGGCTGGATGTTCAAGATAGGAGAAGCAACCATCGTCTTTCTGCTGTTCTTCGTATTAATCTTCAAAAGACTCTATTACAAGCATACTCAAAGGATCGAACGGAAAAAGGAACAGAAGAACTGCCCTTTCTCCTTCTTCGATGTCAAAAGCTGGATCGTCATGATCTTTATGATCTGTATGGGCATCACCATCCGCAGCTTCCACCTGTTGCCCGAAAGTTTTATATCTGTCTTCTACACAGGACTGTCCATCGCACTGATCCTGACCGGCGTACTCTTCATCCGTTACTGGTGGCTGAGGCGCAAGACGAATCCGGTGTAACAGGAAAGCATCTATATTCCAATAAAATATAAACTTATAATAAATTTTATTGTGCTGTCCGGCAAGGCAAAAAGAATTCTGTCTTTTTATTGTATCTTTGCGCGACCAAAAAAATAAAGAAATGATTCCAACCCAACAGGATATTGCCGAATTCACCCGCTTTCAACGAAACGAGATAACAGAAAGCATCTTATATGAACGGCTCGCATCTATCGAAAAAGACGAGAATAACCGCAAAACGCTCCGACTGATAGCAGCAGAAGAAAAGTCGCATTACGCTATCCTCAAGAAATATACAGGAAAAGAAATCGGTCCGGACTATAAGCGTATCGCCCGTTTCTACTTTCTGGCACGCATACTAGGTATCACATTCGCCATCAAATTAATGGAGTCCAGTGAGGAAAATGCCCATAATAATTATGATAAATATGCCCATATACCGGACCTACAACGGCTGGCACATGAAGAAGAAGTGCACGAGCAAAAGTTGATTTCACTTATCAATGAAGAACGGCTGGAATATATGGGATCGGTCGTACTGGGACTTAATGATGCGCTGGTTGAGTTTACAGGTGCACTGGCAGGTTTCACACTTGCCTTGAGTGACAGTAAACTGATAGCACTGACCGGCAGTATCACAGGGATAGCCGCTGCACTGTCAATGGCATCTTCCGAATATCTTTCTACCAAATCGGAAGGGGATGATAAGAAACATCCGGTAAAAGCAGCTGTATATACAGGAATCGCCTATCTGATCACGGTAGTGTCACTGGTTACTCCGTTTATACTGATCAGCAATGTAATCGTAGCTTTGGGAGTGATGCTGACCATGGCACTTATCATCATTGCCCTTTTCAACTACTATTATTCCGTAGCCCGTGGAGAAAGCTTCCGAAAGCGGTTTACGGAAATGGCTGTACTCAGTTTCAGTGTGGCAGGTATCAGTTTCCTGATAGGATACGCTCTAAAGACATTTACCGGAATCGATGCCTGAAATCAATAAAGCATCCGACATCATTGAAGGTCCGGTAGTTACATAATAAAGAAACCTAAACCACCAGATTAAATAATAAAGCGTTATATTTAGAATGAAGAAAGCTCCATCTCCCCTCATATCACTATTGCCCATTGTCGTATTAGTGATATTACTATTCGCCACCATTCGTGTATTTGGCAGTGATGCCCTCAATGGCGGAAGTCAGATATCGCTGCTTACTACCACCGCCATTTGTATCCTTATCGGCATGGCTTTCTACAAAATCCCTTGGAAAGACTACGAACTGGCAATCACGAACAACGTGGCAGGAGTGACAACAGCCATCATCATCTTACTGATTATCGGCGCATTAAGCGGTATCTGGATGATTAGCGGAGTAGTGCCCACTTTGATTTATTACGGGATGCAGATTATCCATCCCAGTTTCTTCCTGACATCCACCTGTATTATTTGCGTATTGATCTCCGTTATGACCGGAAGTTCATGGACAACGATCGCCACCATCGGTATTGCTCTCATGGGCATCGGAAAGGCACAGGGATTTGAAGAAGGCTGGATTGCGGGAGCTATCATTTCCGGTGCCTATTTCGGCGATAAGGTTTCTCCCTTGTCCGAGACGACCATATTGGCGGCATCCGTCACGGACACGCCCCTCTTCCGTCATATCCGCTACATGATGATTACTACGGTGCCCTCACTGATCATCACACTGACTATATTTACGGTAGCAGGTCTGTCTCATGACGCCAGCAATACCCAGCACATCGCGGAAGTGGCAGCTGCCCTGAACGAAAAGTTCCATATCACCCCGTGGCTGCTGATTATACCGATAGCAACAGGCATATTGATTGCACGGAAAGTGCCTTCCATCATTACCCTGTTTCTGTCCACTCTATTGGCGGGCATTTTCGCTCTGATCTTCCAACCGGATTTGTTGCGGGAAATTTCGGGGGCTGCCGTTTCCAACTTCGACTCCCTGTTTAAAGGACTGATGATGACCATCTACGGCAAGACAAGCCTGCAGACCGACAATGCTGTTTTGACAGATTTAATTGCCACCCGTGGTATGTCGGGAATGATGAATACCATCTGGCTGATATTATGTGCCATGTGTTTCGGCGGGGCAATGACAGCCAGCGGTATGCTGGGAAGCATCACATCGCTCTTCGTACGTTTCATGAAGAAAACGGTCAGCGTCGTATCGGCTACCGTCTGTTCGGGGCTTTTCCTCAATCTGGCAACTGCCGACCAGTACATCAGCATCATCCTGACCGGTAATATGTTTCGCGACATTTATGCTAAAAAAGGTTACGAAAGCTGCCTGCTCAGCCGGACCACCGAGGATTCAGTAACCGTTACATCCGTACTGATCCCATGGAATACCTGCGGAATGACGCAGGCTACCATTCTGAGTGTGCCTACGCTGGTGTACCTCCCCTATTGCTTTTTCAACATTATCAGTCCTTTAATGAGTATCGCTGTCGCAGCTATCGGATATAAAATTGTAAAACGCCCGTGAACAATCTGGCATACACTTTGTTTTTGCAATAAACGAACAACGTATTAAACCTAAACAAAAAAAAGTTATGAAAAAGTTTATTGCATTATTAGCATTAGTTTTAGTAAGTGCGAGCACAATGATGTATGCACAGGAAAGTAACGCAGCCATCCGCCGCGCAGACAGAAAAGCAGAAAGAGACGCAGAAAGAGCAAAACTTCGCGCAGAAGAACAGGTACAGGACATGGCAGCCTACCAGCAGGCTGTACAGGCTTTGAAGAACAAACAGTTTGTTCTGGAAGCCAATCAGGTGATCTTCCGTAACGGTATGAGTTCCTTCGTGACTTCCAACACTAACTTCGTCCTGATGAACGGAAACAGAGCCACTGTACAGACAGCGTTCAACACTCCTTATCCCGGCCCTAACGGTATCGGTGGTGTGACTGTAGACGGTAACTCTTCGGACATGAAGATGAATATCGATAAGAAAGGAAATGTAAACTGTTCATTCAGTGTACAGGGCATCGGTATCTCAGCTCAGGTATTTATTAATATGAGCAGCGGTAACAACAATGCTTCGGTATCTATCAGCCCGAACTTCAATAACAACAACCTGACATTGAACGGTAACATCGTCCCACTGGATCAGTCAAACATCTTCAAAGGACGTGCCTGGTAATCCGAACAGAAGAATATAAGAATAACTCCGCTACAAATCGCGCAAAATGCGTACATTTGTAGCGGAGTTTTTTTAATTGATCATTATGAGGGAATATATCATCGCAGATAATCAGGATATCAGCAAGGCAGGAATGATGTTTCTGCTAAGCCGGCAAAAGGATGTATCCGTTCTTTTAGAAGCTGACAACAAGGCCGAACTGATTCAGCAGCTGCGCCTGTATCCGCAAGCGGTGGTTATTCTGGATTATACCTTATTCGATTTTGCCGGAGCGGACGAACTGATCGTCCTGCAGGAGCGGTTTAAAGAGGCCGACTGGATTCTGTTCTCCGATGAGTTAAGTATCAATTTTCTCCGGCAGGTATTATTCAGCAGTATGGCTTTCGGAGTAGTGATGAAAGATAATTCAAAAGAGGAAATCATGTCCGCCCTGCAATGCGCTTCACGCAAACAACGGTATATCTGCAATCATGTCAGCAATCTGCTGCTTTCGGGAACGGCTTCTTCCGCCGCATCCCCTGCAACGGTGGATGATCATCTGCTGACGCAGACAGAAAAGAATATCCTCAAAGAAATTGCACTGGGGAAGACGACAAAAGAAATAGCGGCAGAAAAGAACCTCAGCTTTCATACAATCAACAGCCACCGAAAGAATATCTTCCGGAAGCTGGGAGTCAACAATGTGCACGAAGCTACCAAGTACGCGATGCGTGCAGGGATTGTGGATTTAGCGGAATACTATATTTGACAGCCGGTTCAGTTCTGAAAGGGAACAGCCTATCGGGTTATCTCACCACTTCCTACACATATCCCCGCTTCTTCATCATAAATCACCCCGAACTGACCGGGAGCAATGCCCTGCAACTTCTCAGAAGATAAGATACGGAACTGACCGCCCTCTTCCTGTACCAGCTTTCCCTTCGTAAATTCAGGAGTGTGACGAATCTTGAAGGTAATATCTATCTCCTTTCCGGCATCTTTCCACGGATTCTCCGTAATAAAGTGGAAATCATTGATACGGAACTCACTGCCAAACTGCGTTTCGACTCCATATCCATGAGAGACATAGATGATATTTTCCTCAACATCCTTCTTGATCACAAACCAGGGACCGCCACTCAATCCAAGTCCTTTCCGTTGTCCGATCGTATGGAACCAGTAGCCGCGATGCGTGCCCACTTTCTTTCCGGTTTCCAGTTCTATAATCGCCCCTTCCCGCTCTCCCAGGAAACGACGAACGAAATCATTATAGTTAATCTTTCCCAAAAAGCAAATTCCCTGACTGTCCTTTCTTCGGGCACTGGGCAATCCTGCCCTGCTTGCGATTTCGCGTACTTCCTGCTTCATCAGTCCGCCGATAGGAAACATCAGTTTGGAAACTTGCAGGTAGTCTATCTGGGCCAGGAAATCCGTCTGGTCTTTAACAGGGTCTTTGGCTGTTCCAAGCCACGTCTTGCCGTCCTGCCGGATGGTGGTGGCGTAATGCCCTGTCGCCGTAAAATCGAAATTCTTTCCGACCTGCTGTTCGAAACAGCCAAACTTGATGAGTTTGTTACACATCACATCCGGATTCGGTGTCAGTCCTTTCTTTATTTTATCAATCGCGTAGGCGGCCACATTCTCCCAATACTCCTTATGCAAATCCACGACTTCCAAGGACAAACCATACTTACGGGCAATGGCAGTGGACATTTCAATATCTTCTTCGGCTGAACAATCCATATACTCCGCCCCGTCCATACCTATTTTGATATAGAAAAGAGTCGGTTTGTATCCTTGCTCACAAAGAAGGTGAACGACAACAGAGCTATCGACACCTCCGGACAATAATGCAGCTATATTCATCATCATAATTATTCGTTAAACAACAAAAGTTGTGCTAAGATGCCAATGTATTAATCACCGACAAATTAGCACATCAGCAAATCTGTTTCATTAAATCTTTATCAAAGTCAGGTTACGGTCCATCCAAAAATCATTTACTCTATATCACTCTCTTTGGATTCTAATTATTCTCTCTCTATTTATATGAATACCTATTGATCATTTTCGATGTTGCAAAGATAAGGGGGGATTTGCTAACAGCCTATCACATATTGAAGGCATTTTTATACCATAAATGTGGTAGATAAGCAAAGTATTTCCTACATTTGCACACTGAAAAGCTTTTTAAGATGACGAATTTACGCAAAATACTACTTATACCTGCCCTGATCGTCGTATCTGTCAGCAGCTTCTTTTCGTGTGGTGTGGACCGCTGGCCGGAATATGCCCACCTGACTGAACTGGATACATGGATGTATGATATCATGCAACAGAATTATCTGTGGTATCAATATATGCCTGGCTACGATGAAGTAAACCTGTTTCAGGACCCTGCCACCTTCTTATCCAAAGCAAAATGGGACAAAGACAGCTACTCTTTTGTAGATTCTGTCCTGGAAGCTCCGTTGCCAACCTATGGATTCGACTACTCGCTCGTCAAGAGTCAGGATAACGATACGGCATACAATGCCTTGATTACTTATGTTATCCCCGAATCACCCGCCGAAAAAGCCGGACTCCAACGCGGTGACTGGATTATGAAAGTAGACACTTCCTATATCAGCAAGAAGTATGAAACGCAACTACTGCAAGGTACAATAGCAAGAGAACTTTCGATGGGGGTATGGAAAGAAGTCGAGGAAGAGCCCGAAGAAGGGGAAGAAGTACCGGAAGAACCGGTTATGGTGTATAAAGTAGTGCCGAACGGTGTCACGCTGGATTTGGGAGCCGCCCAGTCTATAGAAGACCAACCGGTACATAAATACGAAATTCTGACTTTAGACAATGGTGCTAAAGTCGGCTATCTGATGTACAACAGCTTCACCGCCGGAACCAATGACGATCCGGAGAAGTATAATAATGAATTACGTAAAGTCTCAACGATATTTCAGGAAGCCAACGTACAAGCCACTATCCTTGACCTTCGCTATAACGAAGGAGGATCGCTGGACTGTGTTCAGTTACTTGCCACCATCCTTGTGCCAAATGCAAGAATGGGCACTCCGATGGCTTATCTGGAATATAACGACAAGAACTTGGACAAAGACGCGACCATCAATTTCGATCAGGAGGTGCTGAAGACCGGTGTCAATCTGAATCAAAACACTTTGGTAGCAATCACCAGCGGAACAACAGCCGGAGCAGCAGAAATGCTACTGACCAGCCTATACAAAGAGGAGCAGGCTCCTAACATTATTGTCATGGGTAGCGCAAGCAAGGGACAAACAGTGGCTACAGAGCAATTCATCAACGAAACCTACCGTTGGTCTGTCAATCCGGTGGTATGCACCGTTTACAACTCCGACCATGATGCAGGCGAAGACGCATTCGTGCTTGTTCCCAGCGATAAATTCAAAATAAGCGAAACGTCTATTAACGGGACTACTGATTACAGCCAGTTCCTCCCTTTCGGCAATCCTAAAGAAAGAATGCTAAGCATAGCCATCCAGACATTGGAGGGAACCTATCCGCCGAAAGACGAAGACAAAGAAGAAGAAACTCGAAGTACCAAGAGTATTAAGATAGAAAAAAGTGTCAGCAGTCCTGCCAGCAGAAGATTTGCCGGAGGGTTACGGATTAAATAAACAAGTATGAAAAAGATAGCACTTCTGTTGTGTGCGATAGTAATGTTCGGTTGTTCGGATGATGAAGAAAAAGCAGGCACAGAAGTTCCTGACCCGGAAATAAGCAAGATGCTGTTCTCCGAATTTTGCAAGTCCGATGGAATCGGAGTATCTGACGTTACTAAAGAAGAAGAGTTTCACTACGAAGATGCCTGGCTGACCGGTTATACCTACACGCAGGAAGTTTCGATAGCGGACTTGACAGAGATCATCAGCCATCCGCTTACCATCCAATACGGAAGCAACAGAAGCAGTGTTACTTTCACAGACGAAATAGGGACTGAGCGTAAATACACCTTAAACGAAGAAGGATACGCCACGCAATGCGAATATGCTTCTCTTGATCAGAAGAGACAATATACTTTTTCATATACGGAAGGCTATCTGACACAAGTGAATGAGAAGATTATGCCCCGGGAAGGAAGCAGCGATGCAGTTATCTCGCACACTCTTTCTCTACAGTATGACAAGGGCGATTTAATCTCCACCACCTCTCCTTCACTGCCCTATGAATCATCCACCGGTTACGGAAAGCTTCAGACTAATTATGAAGCGGGAGAAGATATCAATTATTATCGTCTTCCCTGTATGCTGGTGGCGGATACTTATCCCCTTTCCTTCCATCGTGAAGCCTTGTTTGCCGGCATGCTTGGCAAACCGACACAACACCTTACTACCGCCTCTTATCCGGAGAAAACCAGTGACACATACACCGAAAGAACCGAATATACTTATAGCTTTGATAAAAACAAGAAACCTGTCAGTCTAAAGGTCAGCACTAAATATGGTAATGGCAAAAGTATATCTTATCTGAATCGCACGATCTCAATTACGATTGAATAACCCGATTCTTGTCAAGAGCAGATTTATAGATTCTTAACTCCGACTGACCTTTTCCGCTACATAAAAGTCTGTTTATCGAAACAAAGCCTCCGTTTTCACCTAACAAAGCATCTGATTACACTTAACATAGTATGTAATTTGCCTTAACATACCTTCTAATTCTTCCCGACATCCCTTCTAAATTTCAATAAGCACCAAGCTGAACCACTCCCAGCACCGATCTGAACAGTTCCTCACCAAGTAGTACACAAAAAAAGGAGAAAGTTTTCACTTCCTCCTTCTATCGTAGTTTAATTTCAATCTACTATATGATTATGTCTCCAAAGATACGACATCCGGATGCAAAAGTCAAGCTTTTCCGGTTTTATTTCTTGAAGAATTTATCAAAGAACAAAATCTGGTAATCGATAGCGTTATTCCAGTATTCTCCGGTATGTCCTCCGGGACGGGTGATAAAATCATGATCGATCTTCTTTTCCAATAAGCGGTTGTGCAAATCCTTATTCACCTGAATGAAGAAGTCAGCCTCGCCACAATCAAAGATAATTGCCAAATCCCCGTTCTGAATCTTATCAATCTGATTGATTACAGTATGCGTATCCCATATTTCCTTGTTAGATTCATAATCCCCCAGGCGTTTTGCCATGTCCCAATTCTTCGGGAACGGACGAATGTCTACACCTCCACTTGTACTTCCACAAGCGCCAAAGGTATCTTTATGACGGATAGCAGTCCACAGACCACCATGTCCGCCCATACTCAGACCGGTAATGGCACGCCCCTTGCGGTCGGTGATTGTCTTGTAATGTCCGTCGATATACTTCACCAGTTCCGATGAGACAAAAGTTTCATATCGGAAAGACGGGTCTTTCGGACTGTCCCAATACCAGCTGGTACTTCCGTCCGGGCAAACAAATATGATTCCTTTCTCATCCGCGATCTGAGGCAGATTGGGTTTAATCTCAATCCACGTCTTGGCATGTCCGCCAAAACCATGCAAGAGATAAACAGTAGGACACGCCGTAGCTTTCTTTCCCAATGCCGCATCCGGAGTGACTACTACTACCTTGATGTCCTTGTTCATGGAAGGACTTTTCACTAATAACGTATCTACTTTGGCAGCAAAAGAAGACGCTGCCCCAACTAACAAAAGAGCGATTAATAGAAGTTTTTTCTTTTTCATTGTGTTTATAATATGTTTAGATCCAATCATTCTTCGTCTTCTCCCGAAGGTTGAAATTCGGCAACAGGTGTCTCAAAAGTCTGATGACACTGCTGGCAAGTATATTCCCAATGATTGTCCCCCGGAGGCGCCGCTGCCAGCATGGAAAGTACAGCTGCGCCAACAGCACGCAGTTTGTGTCCTTTTCTCAATACGAATTTAATATCGGACGAACCGCAATAAGGACAGAGCGTCAGTTCTTCGGGCCAGCTTTGGTTCTGCCTCAGCACCTGAACGGCTTTCTCATAATCTTCATCCGCTACCAGGATATCCACTCCCGCAATACTGCTCACGCAACTTTTATACAAAGTAGAAAAGTTCTCATTATGCAGAATAGATTCAATGCCCTCATTCTCCAGCGCCCCTTGAAGGATATGCGCCTTCATCGCGTCATTACAGGTAATCAATTTTACGGTTTTCATACTTAACCAGATTTTATTATTCCCACAAAAATAGAACATAAAATTGAAATGTGAAACTATTTTCCATTAACTTTGCAGTCGCTAAACTACAAATAACATGAAAAGACTACTGTCGCTTCTGCTGTTTTGCAACATAACCATATCCTTCCTTCTGGCACAGCCTGTCCACCAAGTGAAGGGAACAGTCATTGATAAATCCAGCCGTCAGCCATTGGAATTTATCAATGTAATGATTGTCGGACTCAATAAAGGCGGAGTGACGAATGCCGAAGGTAAGTTCTCGATCGGGCAAGTACCGCCCGGCATCTATCGCCTGCAAGCGTCCGCTATCGGATACAAAACTGTCACTACCCCCGAATACATACTTTCGACCAGAGACCTACATATACAAATAGAGATGGAAGAGAATCAGACGGAACTGGAAGGAGTGACCGTCACCGCCTCCCCTTTCCGCCGGGACATTGAAAGTCCGGTCAGCCTGCGCATCATCGGACTGCAGGAAATAGAAAAAAGTCCGGGAGCCAACCGGGACATCTCACGCATCGTACAGTCTTATCCGGGAGTTGCCTTCTCACCGATAGGATACCGTAACGACCTGATCGTACGCGGCGGATCGCCTTCCGAAAACCGCTTTTACCTGGACGGAGTAGAGATCCCTAATATCAACCATTTCAGCACACAGGGAGCATCGGGCGGTCCGGTAGGTATCCTTAATGCCGACCTGATACGGGAAGTGAACTTCTATACCGGAGCCTTCCCGACAGACAAAGGAAATGCGCTCAGTTCCGTGCTCGACTTCAAATTGCGCGACGGGGACATGGAACGCAATTCCCTGAAAGCTACTCTCGGAGCTTCCGAAGTCTCCCTTGCCTCCAACGGACATTTGGGCAAAAAGACTTCCTATCTGGTTTCCGTCCGTCAGTCCTACCTGCAATTCTTGTTTGATATGCTCGGGCTGCCCTTTCTGCCGACTTTTACGGATGCGCAATTCAAGCTGAAAACAAGGTTTGACGCCCGGAATGAATTGACTGTACTAGGGCTGGGCGGTATTGATAAGATGAAGCTAAACACCAAAGCCGACGATGAAGACAACGAATACATCCTCAGTTACCTGCCTAAGATTCAGCAGGAGACGTTCACTCTAGGTGCCGTATACCGGCACTATGCGGGGGCACACGTGCAGTCAGTCGTTGCCAGTCACAGTTATCTGAACAACCGGAACACCAAATATCAGCAGAACGACGAAAGCGATCCGGAGCATCTGATGCTCCGCCTCCGTTCTACGGAACAAAATACTCAGCTCCGTCTTGAGAACAGTTCGTCTTTCCGCAACTGGAAAGTCACAGTCGGAACCAGTCTGGACTATAGCCAGTATAGCAACACCACCTTTCAGAAGGTATACACCGACCGTGCGCAGACGTTCGACTACCATACCTATCTGGGCATCATGCGTTGGGGACTTTTCGGAACAGTCAATTACACCTCCATAGACGAGCGTTTTACGGCTTCTCTGGGACTGCGTGCCGATGCCAACAACTACTCGGCAGCCATGAAAGACCTGTCCGACCAGCTCTCTCCCCGCCTGTCACTCTCCTATCAACTGACGGAGCACTGGTCGCTGAGCGGAAACGCAGGACTCTATTATCAACTGCCTCCCTACACCGCTCTCGGCTTTAAAAACAATAACGGACTCTATGCCAACAAGTATGCGCTCCGCTATATGCAAGTCAGCCAGGGTAGCGTAGGACTGAACTGGAGAAAGGGCGATACCTTCGAAGTATCCGTCGAAGGATTCTATAAAGATTATGACAAAATTCCTCTTTCCGTAGCCGACGGCATTCCGTTGACCTGCAAAGGAAACGATTACGGAGTGATTGGCAATGAGCTGCTTACTTCCACCGCACAGGGACGGTCTTACGGAGCAGAGCTTCTCCTTAAATGGCTGGTCGCCAAGAAACTGAATCTCGCCTCATCTTTCACGCTCTTTAAAAGCGAATATCGTACTGATAAGGAAAGCGAGTACATCGCTTCCGCATGGGACAACCGCTTTATTTTCAACTTGCGGGGAACTTACAATCTCCCCCGGCACTGGAGCGTCGGAATGAAAGTCAGCTGTATAGGCGGTGCCCCCTATACTCCTTATGATGCCGACAAGTCATCTCTGGTAACAGCCTGGAATGCACAGGGAAAACCGTATTACGACTATACCCGATACAATGAAGAACGACTCCCGGCCTTCACTCAGGTAGATATCCGCATAGACAAAACATTCTATCTGAAGCGCTGTATGCTGGGTTTCTACATCGATCTGCAGAATATTGCGGGCAGCAAGCTGAAACAGGCAGATGTATTAATGAGCACCGGAGTAATCAAGAATCCGGACGCACCGATAGCCGAACAACGGTATGTCATGAAGTCGCTCAAGCAAGAAAGCGGTACACTGCTGCCGACTTTGGGAATCACGTTTGAATACTAACACTATATTATATAATAACAAACTAAAAATTCACTATGATGAAAAAACAAATTGCATTAGTAGCCCTGTTATTTTTGGGCATGAGTTGTTTTAACGCTTCAGCACAATTCAAGAAATTCAATTTAGGCAAAGCTATTCAAGCAGGAAAAGATGCCGCACAAGCAATCTCTCTATCTGACGCCGACATTGCTGCTATGAGCAAGGAGTATATGGAATGGATGGACAAGCATAACCCACTGACCAAACCGGACAGCGAATACGGAAAACGCCTGGAAAGACTGACCGGAAACATCAAAGAAGTAGATGGTATGAAAGTTAACTTTGGCGTATATGAAGTAGTGGACGTTAACGCTTTCGCCTGTGGTGACGGCAGCGTGCGTATCTGTGCCGGACTGATGGACGTCATGACTGACGAAGAAGTAATGGCAGTAATCGGTCATGAGATCGGTCATGTCATCCATACCGACTCTAAAGACGCAATGAAGAATGCATATTTCCGTTCGGCTGTAAAGAATGCGGCAGGAGCAGCCAGCAGCCAGGTCGCCAAACTGACTGACTCTGAACTGGGAGCAATGGCAGAAGCACTTGCCGGCGCACAATACTCACAGAAACAAGAGTACGAAGCAGATGCCTACGGCGTAGAGTTCTGCGTAAAAAACAACATCGACCCTTATGGTATGTACAAATCACTGAATAAACTTCTCGAATTGTCCAATGGGGCTCCCGCATCTTCCTACATGCAGAGAATGTTTTCTTCACACCCCGACACTGCCAAACGTGTAGCCCGTGCTAAAGAACTGGCTGATAAATACAAACAATAAAAAAGACTCAAGATCAGAAATAGCAAAAGAACATATTCCGAGAGCATTTACTTTGCAACCTCGGAATATGTTCTTTTGTTCTTAAGCCCCCCTCATTTCAAAGAATACATCACCATTCCGCACCAATTGTTTATTAAAAAATCATTAATATACAGCACATATTTGCATGATGTCGTGATTTCATGTAATTTCACGGCAATAATCATTTAAATCCATTTATGGAATTTCTTATCATACTTCTCTTACTTGTACTGAATGGCATCTTTGCCATGTACGAAATTGCGCTGGTATCATCCAGCAAAGCACGTCTCGAAACTCTCGCCGGAAAAGGCAACAAATCTGCACGTGGAGTACTGAAACAACTGGAAGAACCCGAAAAGTTCTTGTCCACCATTCAAATCGGTATTACCCTGATCGGTATCGTATCCGGTGCCTATGGTGGTGTCGCTATCGCAGACGACCTTGTTCCACTCTTCTCCCTCATACCGGGAGCGGAAGCCTATGCACGTAATCTGGCCATGATCACCACTGTGGTAATCATCACCTATCTCTCTCTTATCATCGGAGAGCTGGTTCCCAAATCCATTGCCCTCAGTAATCCGGAACGATACGCAACCTTGTTCAGTCCGATTATGATTTTATTGACGAAAGTATCCTATCCGTTCGTCTGGCTGCTCAGTATCTCCACCCGCCTGCTGAACAGAATCATCGGCGTAAAAAACGAAGAACGCCCGATGACACAGGAAGAGATCAAAATGATTCTCCACCAAAGCTCCGAACAGGGAGTGATCGACAAGGAAGAGACGGAAATGCTGCGTGATGTGTTCCGTTTCTCGGACAAACGTGCCAATGAACTGATGACGCACCGCAGAGACCTTGTCATCTTCCATCCCGACGATACAAAAGACAAGGTGATGAAGACAATCGAAGAAGAACACTACAGCAAATATCTGTTGGTGGACGAGCGGAAAGACGAGATTATCGGTGTGGTATCCGTCAAAGATATTATTCTGATGGTAGGCAATAAAAAGGAGTTCAATCTGCGCGAAATAGCCCGCCCGGCTCTGTTTATCCCCGAAAGTTTATATGCAAATAAAATTTTAGAGCTGTTCAAGAAGAACAAAAACAAGTTCGGAGTTGTTGTTAACGAGTATGGTAGTACAGAAGGTATCATTACCCTGCACGACCTTACCGAAAGCATCTTCGGAGATATCCTTGAAGAAGACGATACGGAAGAGGAAGATATCGTCAGAAGACAGGATGGTTCGATGCTGGTGGAGGCTTCGATGAACATCAAGGACTTTATGGAAGAGATGGGAATCTTATCTTATGAAGACCTGGAGGACGAAGACTTCACGACCCTCGGAGGATTGGCTATGTTCCTGCTGGGCGGTATCCCGAAAGCCGGAGATATCTTCACCTACAAGAACCTGCAATTCGAAGTAGTAGATATGGACCGCGGACGGGTAGACAAACTGCTGGTCATCAAACGGGACGAAGAAGAATAAAGAAAAAATAACCCGAGCAGTAAGCTCACTATATTTATATTAACTTAAAGCACTTAACGATGAAAAAAGTAATTATGTTAGCAGCAGTCGTAGCTGCTTTGGCATCTTGCCAGTCAAAAGCCAACAAAGCCGCAGAGGCAGAAGCAGACAGTCTTTCTATAGAAATGGCTCCGATCACAGAAGTGACCGAAGTTTATGAAGGTACACTCCCTGCTGCCGACGGTCCGGGTATCGACTACGTATTGACCCTGAACGCTGCAACTGACGGTGTAGATACCACGTATACACTGGATATGACTTACCTCGATGCAGAAGGTCAGGGTAAGAACAAAACCTTCTCTTCTAAAGGAAAACAACAGACTATCCAAAAAGTAGTGAACAAAAAACCTACCAAAGCTGTTAAGTTGACTCCGAATGATGGTGAGGCTCCAATGTATTTTGTGATTGTAAATGACACTACCCTGCGTCTGGTAAACGATAGCCTGCAGGAAGCTGTCAGCGATCTGAATTATGACATCATCAAGGTAAAGAAATAATAACCTAAACCCTAACCAGTAAAAAGAAAGAGGATGTGTTGAAACCCTCATAAATTAAATATCATCCTCGCTACGATTATCTGTGGCGAGGATGATTTCGTTAAAAGGGAAGTCTGACACATCCCCTTTTTATTTCTGTCCAACTGATGATGTAAGGTGATTGTGCTTACATCGTTCTGCTTACTAACATCTCTATCCCAATACTCCTTCCCCCTTCTGCAGGCGTTTCAGACGAAGCAATGCCTCTATATAATAATAGTCTGCATAGATAATAGAAGCGTCTATCTCCGAATGAGCCGGCCAATGGCCTGTGCTATGGAGCAGGAAAGCCGGATTGCTTTTACCGCTCTGATAATTGTCGGAACTCAGGCTTGTCAGCATTTCGATAGCGGCATCCTTGTAGTGTTTACCCTTCCCATTGGGAAGATAGGCAGACAGTTCGAGCAGCGCGGAAGCTACTACGGCAGCCGCCGAAGCATCACGCGGAGCATCGGGTATGCCCGGAGCACTGAAATCCCAATAAGGCACTTTGTCTTCGGGCAAGCGTTCCAGATAGACATCGGCTACTTTCTGCACAAAGTCAAGGTATTTGGGGTCTTTCGTTTCACGATAGACTACGGTGTAACCATAAATAGCCCACGCTTGTCCACGTGCCCACATTGTACTATCCGCATATCCTTGATGAGTCACTCCTTTAATCAGGTTACCTGTGATAGTATCGTATACCGCTACATGATATGAGGTATAGTCCGGACGAAACTGACATTTCATGGTCTTGTCGGCATGAGATACAGCGATGTCGTATAAGTAAGGATTACCACCGTTCTTTGCTGCCCAGAAAAGCATCTCAAGATTGATCATGTTGTCCATGATGGTATTGTGGGGCCAGTTACGGGGTTCTACTTCCCGCGGCCAGGACAGCATCGTGCCGACTACCGGATTAAACAAAGTAGCCAATGAATCGGCTGTGTCCAGAATCACTTGTTTGTAAGCGGGATTCTTGGTCAGGCGATATCCGTTGCCGTAGCTGCAAAAAACCAGGAAGCCCAAATCATGATCATAAGCCGGAATGCGGGAAAGGAACTCTAAGGATGCCGTAAACTTTTCGGCTTCTTCCAGTATATGCTTGTCTTGTGTGTACTCATAATCATACCACAACACTCCCGGCCAGAAACCGGCACACCATTCTTCCTTCGTTGCTTTCCGACAGTTCCAATGATGTTCGTCTGCCATGACATTACGTGGCATCATTGTATAGTCTATACCCGAGTCTCCTTTCAGTTCTACCAGTGAACGTTGGGTCTGTTCCGCGCAATAATCCAGAGCTTTATTCACATCCAACGTACCGGAAGTCCGATGGGCACATGCACAAAAGCCTAGTACTACAACCAACCCTGCTACAATCTTCTTCATTTTTTCGTTCTATATCTTCGTGTTAGTTTCTTATTTTTTATTCTCACTTATTCTTTCTTATTTAGTTACCCGGAACCAGTCTACGTCCGCCCATCCGCGATTTCCGTCATTAGGGGTGACACAGAACAAACCGACTTTCGCTCCTATCCACTTTCCCTGCCGGGCAGTAAAAGGTTCTCCCGCTGCTGTGTACTTCTTTCCATCGAGACTATAGGCAAAGGTGCAAACGGCTCCTTTGGCTACTTTTACCCGTAAGTAAACGGTCTTCCACTCATTATCAGCCACTCCCGGCATTTTCAGATATTCCACCGGAAAGCTTGCCAATTCTTTCACTTGTTCGGGGTGCTGCTGTTCCGCATCTTTGCATACGGCTTGTTGCAGGATAAACTTGTCGCCGGCTTTACGGACAGACAGATAACTATAATCCCATCCCATTACTATCATTCCGGCTTGCTCTCCATCCTGCTTGGCGGTAAACGTCAGCTTGGTAGTAGCCGTGAACTCTTCGGCGGGAAACTTTTGCAGCAGCAGATTGGGAACTTCCCAAAAGTTTACGAACTCCTTGGAAAGGCTGCCTGCATAGAGTCGGATATATCCCAGATCGGTCGTAAATCCGTAGGTATCCTGTTTGTTGGCATGCCACTGCCACTGTAATCCCAAGTGCCGTGTATCAAACTCGTCACTTTCCGGAGGAGTAGCTACCGGATACATCTTTCCGACATTCGGCTTTTTATAGGTGGTGACAGGTTCTCCGCAACCGTCTTTGTCTTTATCCACTCCGATCACAGGCCAGTCATTCACCCATTTCATCGGATTGAGATGAATAACACGTCCGTAAGCCCCTTGATCCTGAAAGTGGACGAACCACGATTCTCCTGTATTTGTATCTACCCAGCCCCCCTGATGCGGACCGTTGATGGTGGTCTTCCCCTGCGCCATCACAATCTTTGATTCATAGGGACCATAGATATTCTTTGAACGAAGCACCAGCTGCCAACCGGTAGCTACTCCACCTGCCGGAGCGAAAATATAATAGTAACCATTCCGTTTATAGAGCTTCGGTCCCTCTACCGTATGGTTCTTTCCGTCATTTCCATCGAACACCAGTACCGGATCGGAGATCACTTCCGTTCCTTCCGCATTCAATTCGCAGATTACCAGAATGCTGTTCACTCCGCTGCGACTGCCGGCATAAGCATGTATCAGATATACTTTCCCGTCCTCGTCCCAAAGTGGCGTCGGGTCTATCATTCCTTTTCCGGCTTTCACCAATACGGGTTTGCTCCATGATCCTTTCGGGTCTCTGGTCTTTATCATGTAGATTCCATAATCCGGATCGCCCCAGTAAATATAAAATTCTCCCTTATGAAAGCGGATAGCAGGAGCCCATACACCTTTCCCGTGCTGCGCTTTATCGAAAAACTCTTTGGGTTCTTGTACCGGCAGCGCATAATTCACCAGCGACCAGTTTACCAGATCACGGGAATGAAGTATAGGAAGTCCCGGTATGCAATTAAAACTGGAAGCCGTCATATAGAAATCATCTCCTGCCGCACATACATCCGGATCGGAGTAGTCGGCATATAAAACAGGGTTCTGATAAGTACCATTGCCTTTATCAGCCACCCAGGTCCGGGATATTTCCTGTGCACTCACCCAAGTACAGCAAGCCATCATTCCTGCTATAAACAGAATCTTTTTACGCATATTACCTTACTAATCAATTCATTCAAACATACTAATCGTTATTCCTAAAAACAGGTTCTTTTTACCTTATATTAAAACCAATCTTTCAAAAACTGAATCCTTATCTCTTTTCAACAATCTTATTACTGACCTATTTGCTTATATATACGAAGGGGATCAGGTAAATACCTAATCCCCTCGCAAGTTTTTTCTATATTTCCATTAAATAGTATTTTCATTTTATCATTTACACTACTTCGTCAAAGCAGTACTGCCCAAATACTATGCAATTTTAACGTACCGGAGTCAGTATACCTACATAACCGCCACCTGCAACCATTTTCACGGTCAAAGGTTTTCCGGCAACAATACGCACCTTTTGATTTACCAGTTCCGTCGCTTTCTTATCCGCATTTTTAGCGTCTTTCCAATATTCAAGTTCGTATTCGCCTTCAGGTAAGAAAGAAGTATCTAGTTTTATAACCCGTTTCGTACTGTTATTCATCACACCGACAAACCATTGTTCATTTGACCGTTTCGCCAATGCAATAAATTCCCCCGGATATCCATCTAAAAAACGAGTGTCATCCCATACAGTAGGCACTACCTTGAGGAAGTCCGCTCCTTGCTGCCCGAGAATATGTTTAGGATGATCAGAAACGACAGTAAACGGACTTTCATAAATCACGAACTTAGAAAGTTCTGCACAACGAGTGTTTGCCACTAAAGTAGGACTCTGTTTCTTAAATTCCTTAAGAGGAACATTCAGAAAGCCGCCCGGAGTATAATCCATAGGTCCTGCCAGCATACGGGTAAAAGCAAGCGTCACATTATGTTCCGGCACTATTCTATCTGTGAATTTTGAATACTCCTCTCCCATGACTCCTTCACGCGTCAGCAAGTTAGGATACGTACGTTCAATACCATCAGGCTTATAAGAGCCATGAAAATCAACCATTAACTTGTGTTTTGCCGCAGTTGTGACAATCTTCCGATACCAATTCACCATTTCCTGATCATCACGATCCATAAAATCAATCTTTACACCGGCAATCCCCCATTTCTCATAAAGAGCAAAAGCCTCTTTATAGCTATCGTTCTTATTTATGTCCGTACAATAAAGCCACAGCCAGCAACGTACATTCTTCAAACGTGCATATTCAAGTATCTCCTGCATATCCAATTGAGGTGCCGGTTTAGTGATATCGGCATCCGCTTTATTATAGCGCCCATACCATTGCCAGTCTATCACCATATAAGGCCAGCTTTGAATCGAAGCAAGATCTATATACTCCTTAATCACGTCCATTTCCATTTTCACCTCTCCACTCCACCAATGATCCCAGGCGGCCATTCCCGGTTTTATCCACGACGTATCTTCAATAGCACATGGCGGATTCAATCCGGCGATTAATTCTGATTCAATAAACTTACCCGGATTATCTCCAATCATGATAACACGCCAAGGTGTCACCATCTTCTGAGAAAAGCGGGCTTTTACTCCATCCTCATTCTCGCCGGGCAGAGGTGACAACTTTGTAGTCAGCATTTGTCGCCCTTCCACCTTGCTATCTGCCACACCTATATAAAATCCCGGATAATCATCAATATATGCTTCAGTAATCGCTACATAATTTTGTTTGTCAATCTCGACTAGGAAAGGCAGGCCAGCTACTGTATCCGTCGGCATTTTACTCAATGGTGTTTTAACAAATTCCGATTCCTGTGACGAAGTATAATTACGTTTATACTTAGCAACCCATGCCACTGATGATTCAGGGAGAGAGAAACCTGTCAATTCACGTGTCAGATGTCTATTGCCAATCTTGCGTACACCATATAACTGATAACGAAATGCGATGCCGTTATCATATACGCGAATGCAAAAATCCATCTGTCGGCAATCCCCTCCTTTCTCACGGAAATTCAATGTAGCTTCATTCCAGTTCAGAGTAACTCTATCATGCTTATTCTTTACTACTGGTGTCCATGACTCACTTTCCGCAAGTACTTCAGGGGTATCCTGCAAAGAAAGGTTAGTGCCCATCGGCTTTTCATTCTTAAATTCAAAACCTAATGGTGAATCACTAATCAACGTCTTCCCCTGAAAGGAAGCAGAATAAGACAGTTGGTCCTCATAATTGACTTGCAAACGTATCTTACCATCAGGAGAAGTGATTTGAAATGTTTGCGCCGGCACTTTCAGTGCCAGCAACAAACATATAAAAAACGTGCTATATTTCATTATACAGATAATTTTAAGATTCTATTCTATTTCTTTTTATCACTGAACAAGAACGTTCCAAAACCAAAATGTTCATAGTAGTATCCTTCCGGACGAATCTTATCAAGAACTTCTTTTGTATAAACCATGTTCAATCCCTTACGATTTACATAATGATTGTAGACCATTTCAAATACCGGACGAAATTGTCCTCTGCCCTCAGTTGATATTTTAGTCCAGCTACAATATTTACCGGTTATATCTGTCCATGTTTTAAAAGGAACATCGTCATGACCGATATTATACATAGAAGTATATTCAAATCCTTTCCTCAAACGATTGTCCAAAACTTCATAAAGATCAGTACCTTGTTTGTAAGCTATCTCACAAGTGACCGACAGACAGGCTAATCCCAGTTGTGTATGCGCCTGGTCTCTCCCACTTTCCTGACATTGCCCCGTATCGCCATCCACGTAATTCTTGATCGTACCATTATCATTCCCATTCAAATAAAAGTCTACCCCCTTCTTATACATATCCATATCATTGAGAAGCACAGCAGCAGCTACATAACTCATCCCCACAGATGCTCCCCAATTTCCATTTGAATAAGCCGGAGTGGCAATAAACTCATCAAGAACAGGAACAAAGATTTTCTTAAACATAGTGCAGACCTTGTCAAAATTATCATCTGTCATTCCCTGAGGATATAAATAACGCATCATTTCGGCAGCATACATAAACTTGACTCCCATAATACCCGCCAGCAAAGGCTGATCACCAGCAACAATCGCTTCTAAGGTATTCGCATAAGCCACTAAAATTTCTGTTGCCTTTTGGGCATGAGCTTCCTCTTTAGTGACAGCATACATCACCGAATTCTGATAAGCCGCATTAAAATCACTCTCATATTTACCTTGGATACTAGGTCGATTTCCATTGTCATTCCCTCTGTAGATCTCTTTATAAGGTCCTTGCATCACATAATTCGATTTTGAACGGGCATCCGCAACAAAAATCTCGTAGCAGCCATAGGCCGGTTGCTCCTTATTTGCAACAATCTCACGCCAACGCTCAATATCACCCGTAGTATGCATTATACCGGGATGGACAAATTTAGCAGGATAGTCAACTTCTATTTTATCATCTTCCCATTCGTCCATTCTGTTTACACCATCTTCAATCTCACTGCAAGAAGAACCCAATGTACTACCGATCAATAGAATACATATCAATATAAAATTCTTTTTCATACAAATACTTTTAGTAAACCATTAAATAATTATCTATATATCACGCTTTATTTACCGGCAGCGACTTCGGCATTGGCATAAGCTTCCGCCTCTGCAACACTTTTAAAGGAACGAATCCAATAGACTGTGTACTGCCCGGTTGGCAGGTTCTGATTATAGATATCTGCCACCTTTACTTCAAACGTTTTATAATAGCAAAGTTCTGTAGTTGAGAATTTCCCCCATGAGGCAACATCCCAATACAACATACGTGTACCATCATTCAATAAAATACCATTATTTTCGGACTTGCTTGCACCTGTTCCGGAAGTCAAAACCAAATTTAGCGTATAGACCCCTCCCTTGCCGATACCTTTGCCACCTCCAGGAAGGTCGGTTCTAAGAGCTATCACCGGATAATTGCCCCAATGCATCGGTGCCTTATCACTGGCGGAAAGTCTTAAGTCGGCACGTTTCATTTCTGTATTTTGCTGACCACATGTTACAATCATTTTTCCATCTTGGACAACAAAGCTTGAATAATTCTGGGCAATTCCCCAATTCTTAAAACTATTACGTCCATCCCAAATCCACCAGCCCGGATCGACTGTAAGAGTTACAGAGGAAGATTTACCGTTCGAAATACAAGTCGCTGAAACAGTAGCCGTTCCAAAACCGACTGCCGTCACCACTCCTTGCTTCACTGTTACGACTTTTTCGTCACTGGAAAGCCATTCAACGGTACTGGCAGTAGCAGATTCCGGAGTAAAAGAATAATCCAGAGCAAGCTCCTGACTCACATACAGCAGTTCATTATGTGGTTCTATTTTCACATCCTCAACAGGAATAAATGGTAATATTTCGAGCTTAAATTCCCCCACAACACCACTTTTGTCATGTGTATAAGCATAAATAGAAACATTTCCCGGCTCTATTCCGGTCACTACGCCTTTCTCATCAACTGTAGCTTTGCTCTCATCACTACTCTTCCATGTCAAATAAGAATAAGTGTGATCAGCAGGCAAAATGCGATAAGTCAACTGTAATTTATCGGTTTGATAGAGTTCTTTTACCAAATTCCCCTCACCATCAACATTTGTAAATTCAATTCCCGTCGCTTTTATAACCTCAGGAATAACTGTTACCTTAATAGTACGTTGAGTAATATTGGCCACACCAAAGCCAATGGCAGGAGTTACAGAAATAATAGCACTTCCTTCTGTTTTACCCGAAATCGTACCATTCTCAGATACTGTAGCTACCTTCTCATCTGAGGAAACCCATAAAAGTTCTGAACTTGTAGGATTTTCAGGCGTAATAGAATATACAATCGTAGTATCCATACCGATGGCAACCGGCAGTTGTTCGGATACGTCCAACGTGATGCTATTAATTAACTGCACTTCAGGCATCCCCGTCGTAAATTGTTTCTCATCTTCACATGAAACGACCGTAAGGCATAGACTTAAAAGACTAATCCCCCAAACTTTGTTCACAAAAAAAGAATATCTATTTTTCATATCATTCATCATTTAAAGTACACTATACATTATTCCCATCCCCGGTTTTGTTTCAAATTAGGATTTAGCTGTAACTGATCCTTAGGCAAAGGGAACAAATAATTCTTTTCAGCCCATTTACGGCCTGTTTCAAGTACTAAAATACCATCAGCATTTCTTGTATACTGACATTTAGGCCATGCTGTCTCATATTCCGTTCCTTTCCATTTAATACCTAGAAGATCTTGCGGCATTTCAGTTTCCGCTGTCTTCCAACGTTTCAAATCATCCAGACGGAATCCTTCATGAAACAATTCAATTGTACGTTCACGACGAATCTCTGTTCTCAAATCCAAGCTATTAATAGAAACAAACTCATTAGAAAGTTTAGGCATCTTCTTATTCACCCGGCAACGTACCAAATTCAAAGAAATATTTAAATCACTATCAGAAATCCGGTCATCACGTTCAAATACAGCTTCAGCATAATTCAATAAAATCTCGGCATAACGAATTACAGGAAAATCATAACCCTCATAATTATCTCTAACGGCACGCTCCGCAGCCCATTTCTGATTATGATATCCGGTACCGGCATTCGGGATAAAATTTTTAATGGAAGCCGATGCCAGATCTGCCGCATCTCCATTCCAAGTTACACGCGGATTGCTGTTGCTCCAGAAATTATCATGTGGGCGAGCCATTGTATAACGCATCCGGTTATCACGATTCATAAATTCGGAATCCATTTTATCATATCCTTTAAACAACGGAGACTTATCAATAGGAAGTCCGTCCTGGCAAAGATACATATTGGCAAACTTACGGGTAATCCACACCACATTTATCAAATTGCCCTTTGTGATATTCTTGCCTATAGGATTCAATATCTCATCATAGCGACGAGAAAAAATATATTCCTTATTAGCATCCTTTTTCAATCCGGCAGGGTTAGACTTTGTATCCTCCAATATAAACATATATTTCTGGGCACTATCCCCCAAAGCTTCCGGATTAAACATGCTGAATTGCTTGCTATCTATTACCTCTTTGGCTGCTTTGGCTGCGATATCCAACAATGACTTTCCACGTTCCACATTGTCTCTGAATTTCTGCCAAGTACCTTCATATAAAGCTACTCTGGACAAAAACGCCCAACATCCTTCTTGACTGATACGGCCATTTTCTACTTCCGCATATTTGGGCAACAATAATGCAGCGTCCTCCAAGTCTTTTATAATAAAATCAATAACCTCACTACGATCATTCTGAGCAACTTTTAATTCCGGGTCTGTTACATTCAAAGGCTTGGTAACAATAATTGCATTACCATATAACTGTACCAATTCGAAATATGAGTAGGCACGAAAGAATTTTGCTTCACCTACAAACTGTGCTATATCTGCCTGATTAGAATAATCCTCTGCATTTTTCAGCAGCAAATTAGTTCGACGGATATGCGCATAAGCATCACCATAATTTCCATCAGACTCCTGAACGGCGTTCGAGCCATTACTAAAACGATTACGGTCATCTTTATAAGTCATTAAATCTGAATTATAATCCGAATGCAACGGTTTGGTCGAATGATTATCGACTACGCTAAAATTACGGCTCCATCCATAGAACTGATTAGCAAATAATTCAAAATCGGAAGGGGTACTCCATATATTTGTTTCTGCCAACTGGTCTTTAGGTTCTAAGTCCAAGCACGAATGCAACATTAAACCTACTGCCACTATAAAAGCATATTTTATCTTATATAATTTCATAACATTCCAAATTTAAAAAGTTAAGTTTAATCCAAATGTAACATTTCGTGTGAATGGATAACGCCCATAACCTGAGACTTTACGAGAAGCTTCCGGGTCCCATCCATCGTTTATTTTACTTGTTTCCCATAAGTCGGCTCCAGTAACATAAACACGGGCATAACTGATAACTTTTGTTTTAGCCAATAATGTTGCAGGAATAGTATAACCCAATGTTATATTTTTCAAACGTAAATAAGAACCGTCTTCAACCGACCAAGAGGAACAACGATAATTGTAATTATTGATCTGGGATACACTTGTATAAGTAGGATAATGCGCATTCGGATTATCGGGTGACCAGACATTACCTACAGACTGATTAGTAGTGTTCATATATACTTGTCGCATCGGGATACGCCAATTTATATTACTACTATTATCTCCGTCACGCCAAACAGTGCGTTTACCCACCCCTTGAAAGACTACGGAAACATCAAACCCGTTCCATTCCATCCCTCCATTGAAAGAGAAGGAGATTTTCGGATCGTCAGTACCTAAATACACATAATCAGCTTCTGTCAGTTTTCCATCACGATTCACATCTTCAAACATATTATCACCCAAACGCAGTGCACTAGGCATATCTAAAGTATTATTGCCACCATAACGCTTCATGTATTTTTCTAACTGTTCCTCTGTCTGAATCTTGCCACAATATTTCAGGCCAAATACAGAATTCAAAGGATACCCTTCACGATCGGAGCGCACTCCTTCCTTAATAACAACACTACCGCCATTGTCTGTCAACTTATTAGTTGCATAAGTAAAAGTCCCTCCAATGTGGTACGAGATTTTACCGATTTTTTCAGCCCAGTTTATAGTTCCTTCCCAACCACGTGCATTGAAACTGCCAACATTTGCCGTAGGTGCTTTGTCTCCCAATATAGCCGGATAAGTCACATCTATCAACATGTTGTTGCATACCTTCCAAAAAACTTCCGCTGTACCGGTCAGACGATTATCAAACAAACCGAAATCTAATCCGATATTATAATTCTGAATAGTTTCCCATGTGCGATCAAGGCTAATCAATTTACCGTTAGTATTCACATAAGATAATTTGTTGTCGCCCACTAAAGCTCCTTTATTCTGTGAGAAGTCATAAAGCTGGACTCCGTCATAGCGGTCAATTCCCCCTTGATTTCCTACAGTCCCATAAGAGAGTCTTAATTTCAACTCATCAAACAGATTTAAATTCTTCATAAAGTTCTCCTCGCTCAATCGCCATCCTCCGGATACTCCCCAGAAAAAAGCCCAACGATTTTCCGGTTGAAATTTAGAAGAACCATCATAGCGGAAATTACCTTCCAACAAATATTTAGACATATAATTGTAATTCAAACGAGAGAAATAGGATAAGAGAGCTTCTTGATATCTTTCTGGACCATTCTTATCTTTATTTTGTAAGGTTACTTCTCCGATACCATTTATTACATCCAGAGAAGGCAATATATTCTTGGCATTGGTAGCTGTGTAATCGTAATCCTTGAAACTATATTGCACACCTAACATTGCTGCTAAATTATGTTTTTCGGCCAATGTTTTATGCCAATTAAGATAAGCATTAAGAGTGTACATATCGGTACGCGAAAACGTCTTGTTATAAAAACTCTCACTCTTTTCCGGGTTGGTTATTACTTTCCTTGTTCCGGCGTAATTATACCAGTCGATTGCTTCTGACTTTATATCACGTATAGAAGTAGAAGTATTATAACCCATAGTAGCAACTGCATCAAAGTTCTTATTAAACTTATATCTCAAAGTTTCACTGATATTGATAGCCGAAACTCTTAAATTATTGTCTCCTCCCAATTCACAATACCAGTTGGGTGCTCCCCAAGATCCCCATGAATAAGGTTTGCCATCAATCGTAGATGAAGGAAAGCCCGGTTGTTGAACCGAAGATGTCAACGCTTTATTAATCTGCGTAGGAGCAACTTGATCCTGACGATTGTATGCAATGACAGATTCAATATTAAAAGCATCCGTAACCTGGAAATTATTAGTCAGACGGAAATTATAACGCTGATTATTATTATTACCCCATTTCAGGTTACTTCCATCATACATATAACGTGCAGATAAACGATAAGTATTTTTCTCCGTTCCTCCGGACACACTCAACTCATGAGAGGTAGAGGCTGTAGTTCCCCATAATATATCTTGCCAGTCAGTATCAAAAAACACAAAATCATCGACATCATGGAAATCTGTCGCAAACGGATTCTCACTATGATCCAGATCGATGTAGTGTCCTCTATACGCTTTTGCTAAAGCTACATATTGCAACCATTTATCATCAGATTTAAAGCCATCATTTATACGTACTTGCGTAGCCGCATCACACCATTCATCCAAACTCATCAGTGTGGGTTGCAAACCTACCAATTTAGCTGTAACAGAACCGCTATATTCAATTTTGGCCTTTCCACTCTTCGCTTTTTTTGTTTGAATAAGTACTACTCCACCAGCAGCCTTGCTACCATAAATAGCAGCTGAAGCATCTTTTAAGAAATTAATAGATTCAATATCTGAAGGGTTTATCTGACTAAAAGCATCAGACTCTACCCCATCAATAATAATCAAAGGATCAGAATTATTCTTGGAGAAAGAACCACGTAATTTCATATTCCAGCTTTCATCACCCGGAGCCGATGAGTTTCGGGTAATAATCACTCCCGGAACTTGCCCCTGCAATGCCTGGGCCGGACTGGCAAGCACTCCCTTATCTTTAATCATTTTATCACTAACTACTGTAACAGCTCCTGTCAGTGATTCTTTCTTCTGTGTTCCATACCCCACTACAACAACTTCATCCAGCACTTCACTATCTTCCTGCAATTTCATATTGATTACAGTCTGCGTAGCCACTTCTACAATCTGTTCCTTATAGCCAATATAGCTAAATTTCAGTTTCGCTTTAGCAGGTACATTTATTGAATAGTTTCCATCGATATCCGTTATAGTACCTTCAGTTCCTCCTATAACACTGATGTTGACGCCAATCAATGGTTCGCCCGTCGCATCTACCACCTGCCCTTTCACCCTCTTCTGGGTTTGCGCCACAATCTGGCTATCATTCATATTTGTATCGGCCCATGCCTTTGAAACAGGACATAGTCCCAACATCAATCCTAACACTAACGCAATGGTTTTGTCAGGCCGCGAATTAAAAATTAATCCTCTTTGTTTCATAAAATTAAATTTGAGGTTTAAAAATAGTATAAAATTCTTGTTTTCTAAAATTAGATGAGGCATCTAAATGTCTCTGGATAGATTCTAACTCTTTTTCCATAAGCACAAAGGGTATTTATTAAATAATAAGATTAAATGCATTTCTTGAAGAACTCCCGCATCTCCCGGCGTCCCAAAAAGAGATGATTCTCAACTGTACGCCGGCTAAGATGTAATTCTTCCGCTATTTCTGTAGAAGTTTTATCTTCATATCTGCTTAAGATATAAACCACGCGGCGCTGTTCCGGGAAAATAGTAAGCTGACGTCGTTCTATAGAAGCCAAGTCATCAGCAAGGATTTTCTCTTCAGTATCATTGGAAGAAGTGACAGTAACATCATAGAGGTAACTATCTATCTCCTGCTTTTTATAATAACGACGGATATAGTCGGTCACTAAATTGCGTGCGATCGTAAAGAGGAAGTATTTTACTGTATCCGGACGGAGCATCTGTTTGTAATCCATCAGACGCACAAATACATCCTGAGTTAAATCCTCCGCTTCATAACGGTGAGCAATCCGATAGGTAATATAGTTTAAGATTACCTGATGATATTCCTCGTAAGAACGGGTGATAATGTTGTCGGAAGTGTAAGCTGTTGTCTCCATAATACTATCTTTTTCGGTTTTGAACACGATGCAAATATAAAGGCAATTCCGGAGAATGATTTCAAAAAACTAGGGAGATGAATCTCAACGCATCTAGGTAGACTTTATTTTATCCATACATCTAATAATCAACAAGTTATATACATTTAAAACAGAGTCTCATTTTATAAAATGAGACTCTGTTTGGGCATCATAAGCAGACCGATGGTTCATATCTCATCCATTTGAGCAAAGTAACCTGGGAAATAAAAAGCCTTTGGTTATTGTCACTTATCACCTTGGCAGGACAAGTGTCTTATAATTAAAGAAGTAAGGGTGATAATAGATGGTGATAATAAGGTGATAATAGAATAGTTCTTGATTTCTATTATCACCAGTTTTTGATAAACGTTCTATTTATTCATTTGATTATCAGATATTAGACAGACTATTCAAGGGTAACGTCTACCAATGTTAAAAACACCATTTTTGCCGTGAATGTACGTTGTTTACGCCCAATATTGTTCTATGTATGCTGCATGTATTAAGACAAAGGCTGGGAAGCTTAACATACAAACAAGGCTTGACTAATATATTCAGGTGCTTTCATGTATTCATTTCACGTACGTGAACCGTTCAGCTCATGTACGTAAACCCAATGAATCACGTACATGAACCGATGGGATCATATACGTGGAACGATCTCTTGTTACTGACCGAATACATTAATCTTACCTGCATAATAGCTTAATGAAGGGAGCATATTTACTATTCATCCTTAGCCGTTCCTCCGATACTGCGAATATACTCGTTCGGAGTAACTCCGGTACTTTTCTTGAATGAACGGAAGAAAGAAGCACGTGAACTGAAACCGCATAGTTCGGCCAATGCTGTCAATGTATAACGGGAGTAATCACTATCCTCTACCATTTTCTTGAACTGGGCAACCCGATACTCATTAATAAAGTCATAGTATGACTGATTAAGATATTGATTGAGCAGATAGGACAAGGAATGGGAAGAAGTATGCAATGCGGCGGCAAGTTCTCCCATTTTCAGATCGGGATTAATATAAGGTTTTTCTTTCTCCACATAGGCAACTAGCCTGTCATGAAGCTCTTTGCATTCGGCTTCGCTCATACGGTTGGCCTTATATTTTTCTTCTGCAGGATGTGGTTCGGCCGTCTTTTCTTCTTCCTCTTCTTCTTCGGATGAGATCTCGTGTACTTCCGTGACCAATGGAGCAGATTTCCGCACATAGTATCTCACCAGAACAACGATCAGAATAATCGATATAGCAAGAATCACCCATCCCCACCAAGGAATCATCGGCTGCACAGTCACCTTATAAGTGGCCATTGATTGTTCATTGCCCGGAATACGTACACAGAATGTGTATGTCCCCGAAGAAAGCCCATAATACGATACTTCACTTTGTGCTGTCAGCAACTTCCAGTCACTGTCCACTCCCTCCAGTTTATACTCATATAACAAGGCAGAAGGCAATCCGTACGCAAAATCGGTAAAACAGAAAGTAAGATTGTTCTGATTATACTTCAATGATGATTTGTTGATGGAAACTCCATTAGCCAGAATATCCGTAAAGACAATCGGACGGACCTTTCCACGTACCTCATCTACCTGTTTCGGATCTACATAGATCAGCCCCTTGGTATTGCCAAACCACAACAGTCCTCTTTCATCTTTATAAGCCGCTCCGTTAGTGAAAGTCGGTCCCGGCACTCCGTCATTGAAGGTGAAGGAGTCGTACTCCTCTCCCTCTTCCTTAATACGCAACAATCCATCGTTGCAGCCTACCCACAGCCAGCCTTGATTATCTTCTGTTATTGACATCAGCGAGTTATCGGGAAGCGTAGAAAGTACCGATTGATTGCGGAAATGGTCCATCGTTAAGGTAGAAGTAAACAGGCTGCCTTTCTCACGAATAAAGTAAAGGTTATGTTCTGCATCTTCATAAATAGTACGTACTTTATCTTTGTGTACAAATCCTTCCGGAAACACATTGGAACGAAGGCTTTGTGAGGCCGGATCATAGATGCACATACCGGTTTCCGTAGCAATCCATCCTTTTCCGGTAGAGTCGAAACTTACTTCATAGACATTTCCTTCGGGCAACTGAGAGTTGGCACTGGTGAAGTTTTTAATTTGCTTTGTCTGTCTGTTGTAACAGAATAATCCCTGCGAGGTGCCAATCCAAAGATTTCCTCTATTATCCGGTTTTACACAGAAGATATGTCCTTTCTGGAAGAGTTCCGTATCCCCCTGTGTAAAGTATTTGAGAGATAGCGTCTGCGGATTTAATACCATCATGCCACCGCCATACGTACCGATATAATATTCACCTTCATAGAAGCAAATGGTAAGGATCAGATCGGACGTAAGAACCGGTTTCACGAAACTTTTCACTATGCCGGTAGCTTCGTTAATATAGAACAATCCGTCACGCGAACCAATCACTTTCTCCGGTCCCCGGTTTACGAACGAACGAATGGATAAATTGGCAGAGTTAAACTGAGGAGGATAAGCGTACGTACGGAACAGTCCGTTTTGATACAGTGAATAATCCAATCCGGCTTGGAAATGTCCTACCCAGACTGCCCCCCTGTCATCCACCAGTAGTGAGTAGATAGAATTACTGCGAATCCCTTCTTTATCATTCACATCATGGAAAAAGCGGCGAACCACTTTCCGGTCTTTGTGAGATAGGAAATGAACCCCATTTCCATCTGTAGCGATGTACACCGTCTCCTTTCCATCGCCGGAAATATCAGATATCACATCGCATCCCAAAGAAACCGTATGGGCAAATGTCTGTTTCGGGATATCGAAACGTACGACTCCCTGACTCATTGTCCCCAGATACAGCGTTTCGCCAATGCGGGTCAGACAACGGAAATAATCTGCTTCGGGAACGTTCTCCTGAAAATGCCAGGAACTAATCCGACCGTCTTTCAGCGAATAAGAAAATAAACCCTGCACTGTAGCCAGCCAAAGTACACTCTTATCCTCATTCAGACAGAGGTCCATGATCCGGTTACAGGCCGCCAGCATATTCTTATCGGTCTGTACCTGAAGCAACTGACCGTCTTTCTGAATAAACAGTCCTCTCTCCGTGCCTATATAAAGTACATCTCCATCTGCCAACAAAGCATTGACGGCAAAGTCGATCTTCTCGGGGACGATTCTCTGCAATTCACTACCGGAGCGATTCAGCCGCCAGAGTCCGATTCCGTTTCCTATCCATAATTGCTTGTTACCGGTTTCTGTGATACAGTTCACCCGTTTCTTTCTTCCCGAATCTACTCCGCGGAATTCGAAATGCTTCACCTTCACACCGTCAAAACGGTCGAGGCCATTGTCTGTCCCCAACCAGATGAAACCTTCCGAGTCTTTATAAATAGCATTCACCAACAAGCCGGAAAGGCCGTCGGACATAACGACATTACGAAACATATAGGGTTGTGCCTGCAAGTTCTCCCCGCAAACCCAACACATTAGTATAAGAACCAAATATTTAATCGTGCTTTTCACCTGCCAACGGGCTTTATCAAATTAAACATGTGACAAACATACACAAAAATCTCCAAAAGAGAGCGGTTCCTTATCTAAAAAGTCGCCTCTCCGTATTTGCTAATGCTAATAGACAAATACGAAGAGGCGGAAGTATTTACTCAATGCACCCGAATAATTTATTCGTGCCTGTTCATTAAATTAAATCAATCTTGTAAATCCCAATACACCACATAACGCTGGTGATGCAAATCATAAAGCGGACGGATCACATCTCCTTGCTCCGTAGTAAATTTCAAGTCTTTTCCCACACGATGCAATGTTCGTTCGGGGTGTTTCACGTCCATTTTCAATGATGTACGCAGGTCGGCAGGAACATGAAAATTATAAGTATAATAATCGTTGTAAAGAGCAGGATCAGAGAAGGGAGCAGGTGCCTGCATTCCTTCCGTTCCCCGTTCTCCGGCAAGTACCAACGGTCCATACAGCAAAGCCACTTTATTCGGATCATCGGGAGTAGCTTCCAGTTCGATCTGCATGGGATAAGTGGCCGCAATACGGTCACCATCTTTCCATTCACGGGTAATAGCGATATAAGAACCCGGTTTCTGTTTCACTGACACCTTTTTACCATTCACAAGTACCTTCACATTTTTACTCCATGAGGGATATCTCAAATAAATAGTAGCATGCCTTGGCTTTTCTGCACGAAGAGTGAGCCGAGTAGTCTCTTCCTTCGGAAAATCGGTTTCCTGAAGAAGCGTCAGTCCTTTTTCTTTCCAAGTCACCTGGGAAGGAATAAACAGATTCACATAGATACCTTTATCGTTATGGTAATAGATGGCTTCTCCATATTTGGCATGATTCTCGAATCCACTGCCTACACAACACCAGAAAGAATTTTCTTTGGTGCTATACAGTTTATGAGAGCCGGAAAGTAACGGAAGGAAATAAGTGACCATCCCTGTTTCCGGGTCTTGCTGTCCAAGGATATGATTGTATAATGCTCTCTCGTAGTAATCGGCAATAGAAGAATCACCGGTCCAGCAGAAAAGATGGCGACTAAGTTTCAGCATATTGTAGGTGCAACATGTTTCACCGGTATAACCTGTCAAGTGTTTAGAGAATTTCTTCGGGTCGAAAAAATGCTCTTTATCACTGCTGCATCCCGGAGCAAAGGTGTGATGGTCAATCATGGTATGCCAGAAAAACTCTGAAAGTTTTTTGCTCGTCTCATTCTGTGTCAATTCATAGTTGCGAGCTTCTGCAATTACTTTCGGGATAAATGTATTTGTATGTTTGGTTCCCAAATCATCCCGAAGTTCTTTCAGTGGGTCGATCACGTCATTATGATAGAAATATTCCGCCAACCAACGATAACGCTCGTCGCCTGTGATAGCATATAAATTATAAAATGATTCGTTGATTCCCCCGAACTCATTACGTATCATTAACCGGCGTGTCTCTTCACTAAGCGGTTTCAGTTTGTTATAAGCCCAGTCGCCCATTTTGGTCACCACACTCAAAGCCTGCTGATTATCTGCATATAAGTATTGGTCTATCAGACCGGAATAAAGTTTATGCAAGGTATACCAAGGTGCCCAGACACTCTTTCCCTGAATATTGCGGTTGATCAGTTCTTCGGGAAATGCGCTCAGATATCCTCCTTTAAGTGCATTCTGCACTTCGGTCAATCCGTTTACAAGGCTATCTCCTTTGAGTTTGAAAATCTCACTTCCGGTAGCAGCGTACATCAATGCGTAAGCTGAAAGCAAATGTCCGGTAGTATGTCCGCGAAGTTCGCAGTCCAGAGATTCCCAGCCACCGAGTTTTTTCACGGTCATATAGCCGCCTTCACGACCTGCAAAGACTCCGGCATTGGTCCGGAAGCTATGTAAAAGACGATTCACATCAAGAGAAGTCATCCATGCAGAATCCCGCAACATATTATCACGAAAACGGCTCGGAAGCAACCGAACGTCTTTTAAATCAAAACTCTGTACTTGTACAGGAGCCACTGTCTCTTTTTTCATTTTCCCCTGGTGCTGACCGGGGTATACCGATTGGGCGGACGTCATAGCCGACACGACCAATAATGCTATTGCAACTAAATTTTTCTTATTCATAATCATGTTTTATATCCTTTATTCATGGATACGAATGAAGTTTGTTTAATACTCAACTCAAAAATACAAATTCTGACTTATAGTCCTATAATCATTTACGAATCCAATCTCGGATTAATAGATGAAGAAACTTCGTTCCACCGGTTCGGCTGTCTGTACTTTACCTGCCAAGCCATATTGCCAAGCTACCACAGTCACTTTCAACGGAAATTTGCTGCGTGGAGGAATCTGAGTAAATATCAGTTTATTTCCTTCTATTTCTGCCGGTCCTTCTTTCACATAATATGATACAGGCAGTCCGCAATCGGAAGTTGCCTGAAGTGTAATCGCCTTTGTCCCCTTTTTCACATCCTCAACATCCGGAAAAAGAATATGCTGACGTTTTCTTCCCATATTACGGTAGGGAATCCGAAAACTAAGTTCCTGAACCGCACTTTTATACCGACCGTCACCATCATTGCCAGCCAACAAACAAATATCTCCTGTACGACGTTTATTATACATCCCCATACGGTAAAAGCGAACGATAAAAGTTGTGTCATTCACTTTCTGTACGGGACCACAAATGCGCGTTATTTCGGGAAAAGTTGACGAATGTTCATTAGAAACAACAGTGTGTAAACTGTCTGTATATACAGCTTTCAAGTGAAAAGTCAGTCCATCTTCTTCCGGCAAGAAACGGGCGGCAACTTTCACGTGAGATTTTGGTTCATATGCAAGTAACTGCCCTTCTTGCACAAATCCCAAATACTGAGGCCTCTTCCCTTCTTCCTGGCGATAACGCTTTTCCGTCATTGCTGCCATCTCTTTATCAAAATACCAAAATGCATCATGTGAATCTCCTTTATATTGCTTATATGGAGCAGCTTTAACACGTTTTTTTTGATTAGGATGCCAACGTTCGGCAAGCCATCCATTCTGCGGGTCCAACTTCTTCAATATCACAGGCTTATTTAAATCATACGTTTCAGGCATACGGTATTTCAATGCTTTCTTTAAAAACAATGCAATATACTCAGCTGTACGATCTGCTATATCAAAATGTCCGCGACCTGTATCGCAAAGAAAAGAGACACAGCTTTTAGGGTACATCATACGAAATGCCAAGGCTGGATTTACACGATCTTCCCACCATTCATATTCTCCCTCAATCATCAATCCCGGAATGCCGTCAATTGTACGTTTTCCCCATTCTATATTGTCTCGGCCATATCCGGTCAAATTAGTACGCGGCGCATCTCCATGCAAGGATATGACAGCTAAGGTACGGTCCGGATTCCATGCAGCAAAATTCCACGGATAAGTAGCCATTGCCGAATGTCCCAAAGGGACAATAGGCACATATTTCAATTCACTATAACCACTGACCCCGGCAAAATCTTCCATCATCTTTTCAAAGGCTTCCTGGCATCCGGTCGTTACATCCCACCTTTGATCCCAGCCGGGAGTAATCCATATCAACGCTATACCTGTTTCCGATAATCTTTCACGAAATAGAGGATTTTCAAACAAGGTTTCCTCTGTCATATTGTGATTTCCAATTATCACAGCCTTTACTTGGATGCATTCAGAAGGAATCCATAGAAAAGCCTGGGGATGGTCATTTGTTTCACTGGAAATAATACCTGGTATCTGTACAGACCACTGCCATTCCGCAGCCATACTTTCCGACAACGAAATGACAGTGTACAATAATGTCATTAAATAAAGCCGTAAATTCTTCATGAGTAATCAAATTTCTTGTATATACGCAGTAGTATAACAATATACTCAATCCAAAAGTATAAAAAGTTAATTAAAAGACAAGCGTATTAATGGATTTACCTTTCAAGGTAACACGTACATGCTTGTCACCAACTTTAAAGTAGCAGGATTGTTCTTTCTCTTCCGGATTATAAACCACAACTGCCACTTTACCGTCGTGTGTACGGAAAGCAAGCGCATTCTTGTCATCCGACACTTTCAGCAAACGACTGCCCGGCTGAACAAAATGAGAAAGATGTTTCATCAAATAATACTCATCCGTATAGCGCACCTGCCCTGTATTTCTGTCAACTATAACAAGCGTATTTTGAGCCCAGTCCCACCAGCTCTTGCAAGTTTCGTTCAATACCATATTCCAGTACATATAAGAATCTACACCATTGTTGAAGCAATGAACCACAGCATTCCATGTCTTTTCCAAAGCAGACCAGTCATTCTCTGAATTACCACACATATTTTCTGTCTGCATATAGCAATAATTCGGATATTCCTTATGCACAATCGGCAAGGCACGCATACCCGTCCACTGTATACCGACCCCTTTTACATATTTATCAGCATCTTTCTGCTTGAAAAAAGTGCGCACATAGTCGGGATTCGGATAATTGACTGTACCCATCCAGATTTCAGTATCAATGGAATCCTTCTCAAATTGGGGACCGAGATACTGATTAACAAAAATAGCCAAATCTTCCGGGCGCCAAGTACATGAGGGCCAGCAAGGAGTCCATGCTATTTCATTTTGCGGCATAATTATCTGAATGTTGATTCCATTCTTTTTATAAGCCTGCACGTACTTCGAAAAATAAATAGCATACGCTTGAAGATAGCCCTGCTGCATTTTAAAGCCTGTAACATTCCCTATAACATTACGATTAGGGTCAAGACGGTTATGACCGACTTCAGTACCTTCAATACCAGCACTTTTCTGCGAATAATGTTCATTGACCTTCATCCATGCAGGCGGTGTCCATGGAGATGCCCACATCTTCAAATCCGGACGAAGTTTCAGTGCTTCCTTTATATAAGGAATAAGGATATAACGGTCGCGGTCGATACTAAAATTACGCATAGTATAGTCATCCTTTACATCATTATAGGAGTAATACCCCATAGAATAATCACTTGCACCCACAGGAGTACGTCCCAATGCAAAACGAATGCCATCTTCCGAGAACAAAGCTGCCATCACTTTATCACGTTCTGCGGGAGACAAACACTGTAAAGCATCCCAGCCGAGTTCGTTAAAAGTTCCTCCAAAACCAGCAACATTTTGTAATAGGCTATCGGGATAAACATAGATATCCGCCTGTCCGTCTGGAGTTTTATCCAAAGCCAGCTTTTTCTCTACCCAACGTTCGGTAGAAGTAGTAGAATACATACTTATCTTTTGAGCAGACACAGTTGTAAAGCCCGCCCATGCAATCGCAAAAATTGCAGTCATTGTCTTTAACTTCATCATTGTATTTATTTCAACTTTTATTATTCTCTATTTCAACTTTGCTTTTATCCTTAACACCGTATATGAGTATGGTGGAAAGTCGTAATCAAATTTTTCTCCAAAATCATCATAATCGCTCGTTCGAGGATAAATCTTCTTCGGCTCTTCATAAGAGTTCTCTTCCTTACCGTCTATTGCAGTCAAAGAAATTATCTTTCCGGATTTGACTATTTCTTTAGCACCTTCTACATGGATGGCAGTAGAATAAACAGAATCGGCAGCGTTCACAACCTTAACAACCAGTTCCCCTCTTTCCTCATCGTAACCCGAATGAATAAACTGAAGAGGCATCGGTTGAGAAACATAGGATAAAATCATCTTGCCGTCTATGTAGAATTCACTTTTCATAGGAGACACCACAAGCTTCACATCATACCATTTATTTATTTCTATCGCTTTACCGGAGTGTTCGGTCAAGACACCTCTTTCGGAACCATCCTCCAGACGTAACAGCTCCGCACGATCATTCGTGCTCCACATGCCGATATTATAACGATATCCGGTCTTGCCATCAGCAGACATACCGACAAAGAACTGAAATCCCTGTTCTCCTCCTGTTTTACGAACTTTACAAGTCAGTGTATAGTCGCCTTCATAAGTATCCTTCAACAGAAGCTGGTCCCCTTTTGTTACAGATAAACAGCCTGAAGCCGTGTCTACATTCCACGCACCTTTCTGAAGAGTAAAACCACTCATATCAAGAACAGAAGACATTCCATTCTGTACTACTTTAATATCCTTAAACTCCACACTTGCCGAACGAGCGCCAAAACCCAGGTAACCTTTATCAAATAAATCAGGAGCGACCTCGTGCATCGTGATATTGCTCTTTACATTATAAGTCGGACGATTCTCAGCAGCCATCTTCTGGACATAATAAGAACTACGTCCCAACACCTGGTCGGTGTCAATCCAAATCAGATTTGTCTGCCAGCTACGGTCATGACGGTGCTCGAACAAGGGAGCATAGGAAGCCATTGTCACCAGATCGCCATTTCGTTCCATACCACCGATGAAAGCGGCTTCGGATAAAGCACCAAACATGTTACCCGCACCAACACTACGGTTGCAAGCATATTCACCTACATAAACTTCATATTTTCCACGTTCATAACTATCAAATAAGGTCGTATTGCGAAAAAAGAAATATGGATCGACATACCAATGAGGATCTATCATATCAGTTTTAGTGATCTGTGCCGGACCTTCACGCTGGGGCATCTCATTGTAAATAAGAGTTAATTGAGGATACTTTTTTTTGATAGCCTCATAGAATATATCAAAACGACGGTCGTATTCCGGTCCCCAATTTTCATTGCCTATCTCTACATATTGCAAAGGAAATGGCGCTGAATGCCCGTCAGCGGCACGGCGTGCTCCCCACTCGGTGCTTTCATCCCCCAAAGCATATTCAATGGCATCCAGACAATCATCAATATAGAAATCAATATCGTTCTCTCCACAAGCGTCACCCATACGGAACTGACAACCTAATCCTACATTGCAAACAAACATAGCCTTAGCACCGATATCCTCACAGAACTGTAACATTTCGTAATAACCGAAACCGTAAGAACAGCGATAGCCCCATGTACTATATTCTCCGGGGCGGGCTGCCGGATCTCCCAACGTTTTCTTCCATTCAAAACGGTTGTCGAGAGTAATACCTTCCACTACACACCCACCAGGCCAACGAAAAAAGGCAGGCTTCAAGCCAACCAACATCTCTGCTACATCACGACGCAAACCATTGGGGCGGCTATTGAACGTATTTTCCGGAAAAAGGGAAACATAATCTACCCAGACCGTACCGGGCGAGTCAAATTCAAGTGCCAGCCTGGCTTTTGAATCCTCTCCTAACGCAGTCAAAGGTTTCTTCACATCATTCCATTTTCCGCCATTTATAATATCCAGTGTTTCGGAAGAGAGTATTTTACCTTCGGAAGAAAGCAGCCGGACAGTCACTTTTCCTTTGTAATCGGAAGAAGTACGGATGATTGTACGCAAAAAATATCTTTCACCTTCTACAATATTCATCCCCCAATAACCTTCATTCAACAATTGTACCGGTTGGGAAGCATCCCTGATCACAATTTTAAGATTATTCGGTGCGGAAACAAACTTCGGATTCTCTTTAGTAACTTTCATCTGTGCCGCCAAAGAGTCTTTTCCCTGTAAGCTCCATGCAGGTACTTCATCTGTACTCCAACGATAAGACCGTTCACGGACTTCTCCTGTCAGATGATACTTGACCGCTTTAGGAAGCAACTTATTACCTTCCGCATGAAAGCCGGCCGGCATCTCTTTCTCTTCAAAGCTACGGTTCTGTACCAACTCGGCATACAATCCTCCGTCTCCTGCATGATTTATTTCTTCAAAGAAAACACCATACATGGACGGGGAGATAGTTGCTCCCCGTTCCTGTAAGTTGATAATAATTTCCTCCTTCGAACGCTGTGTAGAACGACAGGAAATAGTCAATATCACCAATATGCTCAAACATATTATTTGCTTAATACCTATCATAAAATCAATTAAGATTAAATATATTCCCAATATAATGATGTGCCAAAAATTCGATTATTGCAGGAATTTTTGGCACAAACATTATTTAATTACTGCGTTCTGGCAGGAAAAGCTTCCTGATCTTCTCCCGGTTCAATAGGCTCTCTTGTATACATCAAAGTTCCAAATCCCAAATCATCAGCTTCGACTCCCTCACGGGCTCCACCTCCTTCCGGACGCATAGAACGAGCGAAGGCCCTTGAATAATAAGGATTATCCCCTTTCAACTTATAATGATTATAAATCAGTTCCCATCCTACACGTGCCCGACCTTGTCCATCCGGATCAATTACATTATGCCAGCCTTCTTTCCCTGACTCAAAAGGAGTATATGGCATCTGCGGAATCTGCCCTTTCACCAAATTATATTTTGCCGTATACTCACATAAGTCAAGAATCACGTGATTATCATAATCAAACAAATCAACTCCAATGGCATTCAGAGCCATCTGACAAAAATACGCATGGAATGGCGGGTTTAAGGTAGAGTGCCCTTGGTCACGTCCCATTTCCTGACTTTGTGCAAAAGTCTCTACATTTCCATCAGGATCCTTATGTCTGGCAACCACCGAATTCTTGATACAGCCGGCTCCCGAACCATTATAAAAATAGTTTAATGCGATATTTACCTTATCCGAATCGTCACACAAGATGCCGATTGCCAAAATCGTTACCATAGCAGGAAGATCCCAACTCATCCATGCCTGATCAGCCGTAGCGCCATTATGATCAGCCAAGAAAGTATAACAAATGGGATATATCACATCCACCAACCATTGCTTGAACTTCTCAAAATCATCCTTATTCCAACCTTCATAATCACGCATTATTTCGGCTGCATTCGCATATTGATAACCAGTGAACCCAGCCACCAATATCGCTTCGCTACCAGTAATAGACTTACATATTTTCGCCCATTCATTCATGATCCGAATAGAAGCGTCTGCATAATCCTTATCGTCAGTCATCTTCCACATTAAAGCCAACTGGTAGGCAGCTGCACCATCTGTACTTATAATGTAAGAATCATTCGGCCCGCCTCCTCTTTTTATTTCTGCCTTAGGATTTGGTAAATATGTTTTTTGGGCCCTCTTGCTGGTCTTCAATTTCTCATACCCCATCAGCCACGGCTGTTTAGTTTCTACCATCGCTTTCTGACGCACATATTCAAAATCCGCATCAGTATGTAGCATACAGGGGTGAGTGAATACATATGTCGGAGACGAAGGCCAGCTATCAATATCCGAAGATTTTTCTTCCGTAAATTCCGTTGAGCAACTGATATTGATAGTTGCTAACATACACAATATGGTATAAATAAATATATTTTTCATAATCATTATCCTTTTATTCTGTTTCTTCACTAGCAATATAAGCTTCCAATTCTTCTACCGATTTAAATGTTTTCACCCAATAGATATCATAAGACACTGTTTTTGAGGCGTTTTCTCCACTGTTAATAATGAATCTATCCGCATATTTTTCTCCTGAGCTGAAATAGCCTCCAGTATTATCCTCACCAGGAATTGATAAGTTTACATAGCATATACGGTTACCATCCTTAGTATTTATGAAAGTTTTATATTTGTTGTCCTTATAAGAATAAAATTTAGTACCTTGAACCAAATCTATATTATGCCAGAAGCTATTCATGACTTCACAACCTGCTTTGACTGCCAATATAGGATATTTAGTTGCATTGAAATAAGTTCCTCCGCGATTCAAATCTTCCCGATTTGTAGCAGCTTTATACGTTACCACCAACTTGCCATCATCCATTTTTGTAGTACCACCACGAGTTGGTGAATAGGCTAAAAGCGCTTCGCCATAATCATTAATCCTTCCTTTTACAACAGAAACTTTCATCTTAGCGGCTTTAGTTCCATCAGATGTAGCAGCAGTAATTTCTGCTTCACCATAAGCATGAGTTGTAACAATTCCCTCATTAGTGACCGACACAACAGTCTCATCACTACTAGTCCAGGACAATGATTCTACTGTTGCATTCGCCGGAGTAATAGTATACGCTAGTTTTGTTGTTTCTTTCAACGCCAGTTCCGGTTCTTCACCGACAAACTCTATCGCCTCTACCGGAATAATAGGTTTCACCTTTACTTCAATCACTTTTGTCACTTTACTTCCATCAGTAGCAGAAACCCTAATCCTTGCAGTAGCTTCTTCATTTCCGTTTGCGATTCCTGTCACTACTCCATTTTCCGATACCGATGCAATATCCGGAGTCTCACTTGTCCATTTAACAGCCGGATATGTGGCTGTTGCCGGTGATACCGTTGCTTGCAACTGCAAATTAGCTGTAGCAAAAACTTCTGGCATTTCGGGAGTAACAGCAATATCAGTGACCTTAATAATTTCAGAAATCACCTGAAGTTTTAAGATAGCCATAGCCACGTATCCCACTTTAGACTGTACCCTTATATTCGTCTCTCCCACCTTATGGGCAGTGATACATCCTTCAGCGTCTACCGATGCAATCTCTTCATCATCTGATGTCCATACCAATTCTTTAGTCGTCGCATAATCCGGAGACAACGAATAAGAGATCAACGAATCTGTACCGACCAAAAGTCGCAACGGATCTGTCACATTCAACTTGACTTCAGTCAAAATAGCTGCTTCCCCCAAGGGTTCATATGTCTTGTCTTCACTGCATGCTCCAAATGTAGCCGACAGTCCCAGTATCAGTAAAGACCACAATACATTTTTTATTTGTAAACTATTATATTTCATAATCAATCTATTTATATTTCAACATACTTTATTCCCAACCCGGATTCTGTTTCAAATTAGTATTGAGTTTCAATTGATCGGTAGGCAACGGATACAAATAATTCCGATTAGCCCATTGTCTGCCATTTTCCATAATGATACAACCTTCGGCATCTGTAATTATCGTTTTATCAATCCAAACTTTTTCAAAATCCGTACCTTTCCATTTCACACCCAGCATATTCTGATTCATTTCATTAACAGCTGTATTCCAACGTTTCAGGTCATCCATTCGGAAACCTTCATGGAACAGTTCTATCGTACGTTCCCTACGAATCTCCGTCCGAAGAGTCAGCCCTTTCTGTCGAGCAAATTCAATAGTTAAATCACTCATATCCGGATTCACACGTTTACGAACCAAATTAAGTTTTGCCAATCCATTAGCAATTTTTTTCTCATCGCCCGTAATGTTTCCTCCTATATCCGTATTCAACTCAAACAAAGCCTCTGCATAATTCAACAAAACTTCCGCATAACGGATAATCGGAAAATCATACCCCTCTTTGGTACTGGCAACTTTTCGTTCTGTAGCCCACTTCCGGAAAAAATATCCACTTCTGGATTTCGGATCGAAAGACTGATACAAAGCCAAAGGTAAATCCTCAGCATCGTCTTTCCAGGAAGTTCTTCCTTTACTATTTCCCCAATAAGGACGTCCGGCTATCATCATAATATTCTGCATACGGTTATCACGATTCTCATATTCTGATGTCATGGTAGCATACATTGCCGTATTAGTAGGGTCAATCGGCAATCCTTCGGCAGTCAAATACATATTTGCCATTTTGCGGGTCATAAACACTGCCTTATTAAGAAAACCTTCTGAAATATTGAATCCTATCGGATTGAGAATCTCATCATATCTTCTGGAGAAAATATATTCCGTATTACCACTTTTAGTAATCGATTCAGGATTTGATTTATCATTCTCTAGTATAAACAAATACTTATAAGCATAAATACCCAGTTTTTCCGGCTGAAACAAAGAAAATGTTCCGCCATTTATGACATTCTCCGCTGTATTTGCCGCTATCTCCAGAAGTTCTTTCGCCCTAGCCTCGTTTTCTCTGAATTTCTGCCAAGTACCTTCATAAAGGGCAACTCTGGATAAAAACGCCTCTGCGGCTTCTGCTGAAACACGCCCTACATCAGCTCCCGTAATAGACTTATAAAGAGGCAAGTCCTTTATAGCATCTTTCAAGTCCTGAATAACGAAATCTATCACTTCCCCTCTTGGATTTTGTGCCCGTTGCAGTTCAGGAGAATCAATATCCAAGGGCTCTTTTACTATAATAGCATCTCCATAAATTTGTACCAAATCAAAAAACAAGTAAGCTCTGAAAAACTTAGCTTCCGCTACCGGAACTTTTATATCCGCCGGAGAAGAGTAATTTTGTGCATTCTTCAGTAGAAAGTTCACTTGTCGAATACGGTTATATGTATCTCTATAGTTAGTGTCTTCTGCCGGCACCGTATTTGTACCATTACTATATGCACTCAACGTAGAGGTCATCAACAGGTCAGAACGAAGGTCGCTATGAAAACCGTCCCCTATGATATCTTTAAAATTATGTGTCCATCCATAGAACTGGCTGGCAAACAATGTAAACTGTTCCGTATTTCTCCAATAATTCGTTTCAGAAAGTTGATCCTTGGGATCTATGTCCAGACATGACTGCAAAGTAAGCCCTGCCGAGAGAATTAATATGCTATGAAGTTTTGTTAATTTCATAATAGTATTTTTTTAAAAAGTTGCATTCAAACCTACTGTAAATGTTCTGTTAAACGGATAACGTTCTTTTCCGCCTTTCACTGTACGAGTAGCCTCCGGGTCCCATCCGTCATTGATATTTGTCATTTCCCACAAGTCAGCTCCCGAAACATAAATACGCACGTTACTTATTGCGTTATTCAGTTTCTTATATACGGAAGCGGGCAAAGTATATCCCAACACTATGTTTTTCAAACGGAGATAAGCACCGTTTTCTACCGACCAGGAAGATGCTATATAATTATAGGTATTGATACGTTTGTTATCCGTATAAGCCGGATAGCGGTTGTTCGGTGTTTCCGGACTCCATGTTTTACCCAGTGTATAGTCCGATGTATTTCGATAAACTGTGCTGAAAGGTATCTTATAGGGATTTCCCTCACGGAAAATAGTACGTTTGGTTACACCCTGAAAAATAGCCGAGAAATCGAAACCTTTCCACTCAAAACCAAAATTAAAGGAATAAGAGAATTTCGGATCATCAGAGCCCAAATATACCATATCATCTTGTGTCAATTTTCCGTCTCCATTCACATCCTCATACATATTATCTCCCAAACGTATCACGGAAGGCAGATCGATCGTATTACTCATAAGGTATTTTTCCTTATATTTCTTAAGCTGTTCCTCTGTTTGTATCTTGCCGACATACTGATAACCGAATATGGAATTCAAAGGATAGCCGTTCACCGTTGAATTATAACCGGCTTTAATCAAATCGGTCCCACCACTTTTCAGTTCATTCGTCATATAGCTAAGAGTAGCTCCTACATGATAGGAGAAATTACGGATTTTATCTTTCCAATTAATAGTACCGTCATATCCCTTACTTTCAAACTTTCCATAGTTTCCTGTCGGTGGTGTACCTCCCAATACAGCAGAATAAAGACGTTCGACCAGCATATTATTGTTCTTCTTCATATAGAAATCAATACTACCGGCAAGACGACCATCCAAAAGTTGGAAATCCAATCCGGCATTGTAACTATGAATACGCTCCCACGTTCTGTCCTTGCTGACCAACGCACCGGCTTCGACATAAGAAATACGTCCGTCACCTATATAAGCACCGCTACCCGATTTGTAATTTAAGAGCTGAATTCCATCGAAACGTCCGATACCACTTTGATTACCTACTTCACCATAAGATACCTTCAACTTCATTTCATTCAGTACATTCTTTATATTTTCCATGAAAGGTTCTTCAGTAATTCTCCAACCACCGGAAAATCCATAAAAGAAACTCCAGCGATTTTGAGGCTGGAACTTAGATGAGCCGTCATAACGCGCATTACCCTCTACAAGATACTTTGACTTATAGTTGTAATTAAGACGAGAGTAATAAGACATCAAAGCTTCTTCCCATCTTTCCACCTTATTAATCAACACCTCTCCGCTACCATTCAATACTTCCAGTGAAGACTGAATGTCTTTCGATTTCGTCGCACTGTATTGATAAGCTTTACGATCATATTGCACACCCGCCATAGCAGTGAAATTATGAACATCTTTCCACGTTTTCGCATAGTTCAAATAAGCTACTGCCGTATAAGTATCGATCTTTGCCGAACTTTTCATATAATAGCTCTCGGCCTGTGTGGGATGCGGACTTGAATCCGTATTCAACTTAGTGCCGTTGTAGGTGTACCAGTCAATTGATAAATACTGTTCATCCCTAGTAGCGTCATTGGTTGCATAACCTAACGAAACATTCAGATTCAAATCTTTCATCAATTCGAATTTAAAGGTCTCGTTGATATTCAAATCAGTAACCAACAGTTTATTATCTCCTCCCAATTCAGCCAGCCAATTGGGGGTATATTCCGAGCCCCACTGATAAGGTTTTCCGTCAATTGTTTCAGTAGGAAATCCCGGACGAAGCGGCATTTCAGAAACAACTGCACTCAGCATCGTAGGAGCCACCTGGTTACGACGGCTCGCTGCAATCACGGAAGTGATGCTGAACCGGTCGGTTACTTTAAAGTTATTAGTCAGACGGAAATTGTAAAGTTCATTAGAGTTGTTACCCCACTTCAATGTACTGCCATCATACAAATACCCCAAAGAGAGACGATAATTCATTTTCTCGGAACCTCCGGAAATACTCAAATCATGTTGAGTCGAATTAGCTCCTCCCCACATTACATCATTCCAATCGGTATCCATAAAAGTCAGGTCGGGCACTCCCGGGAAATAACCGGGCATCGGTTCGGCAGGATTCGTACCATTTACCAAATCCAGATATTGCCCCTTCAGGTTCTTTGCCATAGTGGCATATTTTATCCAGGCAGTATTAGTGGATTCCGGGTTATTTGACACAGCCTGTATTACTGCATCTGTCCATGCATCATAGCCCATCAATTTAGGTTGCAATCCCACAATCTTCCGGGTATACGAACCGCTATATTCTATCTTGGCCTTTCCGGCATCAGGACGTTTGGTTGTAACCAGGATCACTCCTCCGGCAGCCCTTGAACCATAAATAGCAGCCGAAGCGTCTTTCAAGAAGTTAATAGATTCAATATCCGAAGCACTAAGATGAGCCATTACGCCAATACCCTCTGCCGGTACCCCGTCAATAATAACAAGCGGTTCGGAAGTGTTCTTTGAAACAGCTCCACGAATGGAAGCATTCCAACTTTCCTCACCCGGAGCAGCAGATGAACGTCTGATCAGTACACCCGGAACCTGTCCCTGTATAGCTTGAAGAGGATTGGAAACTGTACCTTTATCCTTAAATATCTTCTGATCTACCACTGCAACGGAACCAGTCAGACTTTCCTTTTTCATTGAGCCATATCCCACCACCACAACTTCGTCCAGCATTTCAGTATCTTCATGCAGTACGATTTTGGGGAATGTTTTTCCTTTTACAGGAACTTCCAGCGTTTTATAGCCGATAAACGAAACTACAAGTGTACCACCTGATACATCATTTAAGGTAAAATTGCCATCAACATCTGTAATAGTACCATTTGTAGAACCTTTTAGTTTGACATTGGCGCCAATAATCGGTTCTCCATTTACATCCACCACTTTTCCACTCACCTTTACTGCTTGCATGATGACATTTACCTCCGGCATGTCAGCCCACGCCGATACAGAGTAACTGAACAAGAATGTCGAAGCCACAATAGCGGAGAATAAAGTTCTCCTTGGTGAAACTTTAAAGAAATCATTCTTCATACTTCTATAGTTTAAAATTAACAATTAATTTATTGTTGTTTAATATTCAAATACATTGCCTAATAAACTCGCGCACTTCATTACGCCCCGTCTGCAAATGATTCTCCACTGTACGACGGGAAAGACTAAGTTCCTCGGAAATCTCAGATACTGTTTTATTTTGAAAACGATTCATCAGATAGACTATACGACGTTGTGGAGACAATTGATATAGTTTGAACTTTTCAAGTGCCAAAATATCATTAGCAATAACATTACTTTCTGTTTCATCGTTAACGGTCGCACCATACTCATAAAAATAAGCCAACATTTCTTGTTTTCTATAATAACGGCGCAAATAATCAATCACTAAATTATGAGCAATAGAAAATATCATACTTCTCACCGTTTCTTCGCGCAGCATATGTTTATAATCCATCAGGCGAAGAAATACATCTTGCGCCATGTCTCTGGCAGATTCATAATCATTAATTCTACGATATATATAATTAATGAGTATGGGACATAAAGAAGCATAAGTTTCAGTCAGTAACTGATTAGTAGTAGAATTCATCGTCTGCATAACCTCCATCTCCATTTTAGTTTTTACGATAGAAAATAATAGAATCATTTTCTGATGAATAGAATACCAGCTTATCGTCTTTCAACCTACATATGGATGCATGAACCATATGCTGATGCAACCTTGCATTCTTTTCCCCATAAATGTATGGCACATCTTGAGACAATAAAGGTAAACTGTATATCAGATTGATTTTCCCTGAAGAAAGCAAATTGTATCTGGCAGATGCAGTAATAGAAGGAATATCCGATTTATCTGATTTCATAGTCCAGAACAGTGAATCTCCTTTCACCTTTAAACAAATATCACTATTAGCCACACTCCATTCAGAGATGTCGGGCAATGAACAAGCAGTATCAACCGGCTTATTACTTCCTATCAGAAAGGAAAGAAGTAAAAGGACTATAACTCCCAAAATGCTCTTCATAATATTGATTATTTAGTTAAACATCAGCAAGGATTCGTTCCTTATTCGAAAGGCTTTCTATCCCTGTCCGATGCAAAACTACGCATAATCTTCCCCTACCCCAAATAATAAAAGCGCACTTTTATCTCAACTAAAGTGAGAATGGGATACATGAAATAAAACATTATTATTCAATCAGTTAGACACAATAAAATGTGTCTCAAAAAAAGTGAGAATGAAGAAATCCGTCCCTTTACAAACCCTCCATTACTCCTTTTTAGATGAGTTACTCTTCCTCAAAAATCATATCCCCTTTTGCTTCTTGTTCCTTTTCCGCTTTTATCGTTTCCGGTCGAAGGGCACTCTTTGGAAAATACTTAGTCAACGGGTAGCGGAAAAACTTCATTCGACTAATACGGGTCGTAAATTTACGGTCAGCAATAAAATAAACTTTGGAAAGACGCACCGTGTGAGGCATTACATCATCCGGATATTCACCTCCCTCACTGGTAATAGCCGTCTGAAAAGAACCCAGCCCGTGAATAGTCACGGACTCACCATTTTTCAGAATTGTTTCTATTACCTCAGGCAAATCAGCCAGAATACCCAAAACATCTCCCTTACTGCACCCTTTCCTTGCAGAAAGGATATTCGCTATGTCTTCTTCTGTCTTTCCGCCCTTTACTTGCAGTTTACGCTGTACTGCATAATAGAGTTCCTTTACGCCCTCTATTGTCTTGAACTTCTTCTTCCTTACCAAATAAATCAATGCCATATTCTTTTGTATTAAAGGTTATAAACATACAATAATTAAGATGGGCATGTGGGAAGATCCTACATGCCCATCTCGGTATGCTCCACATGCGTATGTAGGAATGACCGACATGGGTATGTGGGAATCCGCATTTAACAAAGATACAGATTATATGTTATAATCAAACAGTTGTTATGCCTATTTGCTCACTTTATTCGCTCTTCATCTACAAAGTCTTTCTTATTCCTGCTTTTACAAACATTCAAGCAGGTGTTGCCCCCCCTCAAAAAAAAGCATAAAAAAGAATGGATACGCTACTCAAATTTCCTTTATCACAAAATTTTGCTTCTTACAATACTCCAATGGCGTCATTCCGGTTACATTCTTAAATACCCTGTAGAAGGTAGCTTTAGAGCTAAAACCACATTGTTCCGACAGAGCCTTCAACGTATATTTAGAAAGATTCTCCTGACTCAAACGATTCTTAATCTCATTGACACGATATACATTGATGAAATTCGCAAAGTTCACATTCATGTGATTATTGAGTAATTGGGAAAGTTCAGTTTCTGTACAACTTAATTTTAAGGCAACATCTCCTATGCTTAATTTTGGATTCAGATAGGGTTTCTCATGTTCCAAATAAGAAAGCAGATTATCAAGAAGCCCACTCACTTTCATTTCAGGCAACGCCGTTTTTTTATCTTTGCTTCTCTCCTGAACTGTGCTCAAAATTAGACGCTCATTTGTCATACGCTTTTTAAGTACCCATATCTTATAACAAAAATAGAGAACTAAAATGCTGATCAGGACAACCACAAATAGCACACCTGCCATGAAAGTATATGATTTTCTGACATAAACATCCACAGTCTGCATTTGATTTTCATCCCCCGGTACACGCAATTTAAAGATATAATGTCCCCCAGGCAGATCTTTATAAGAAACCTCATTAACACCGGTCTGTTTTAACCACTCCTTATCATAACCTTCCAGCTTATATTCATAGATGTTGGCATAAGGCAGCGCATAGTCCATATTGGAAAATTTAAAGCGAAGATTATTCTCGGAAGAAGGTAAGACAATTCCCTCCGATATATCCACATACGGAAAATCATATTCCGTATCGGAAACAACATAAGACGTTATGGTAGGCTTATACGTAAAATGAGGGTCAGTATCAATATTTCGAATTGAAGTATAGACTAATCCTCCTTCATTCGACCACCAGATAATGCTGTCATTAGATACAAAAAGACTATTATTGAATTCCAAACCACTTAACCCATCTTGTCTCTGATAAGTATAATGTTGTTTTTCTGCCGGATTATAACGAACGATTTCCTTTTGAGTGGTAATCCAATAAATGCCGTGAATGTCTTCCTGAATACAATAGACCTGATTGTCCGGCAACAGATTATCCGTTGTAAAATGATCATTTACAATCAAGTCCTTCCCGACTTTATACAAGCCATTGTCCGTACAGACCCACATATCTTTCCGCGAGTCTTCCATTATATACTTAATCTCCCCTTTTATAGGAGTATTAAAGCAGTCAGCCCGCATTTTTCCCGTAGTGATATCTAATAAGAACAAACCGAATTTGCTGCCTATCCACAGGCGATTCATCGGGTCAACATACAAAGACAATATGGTATTCGTTGTCAAAACAGAATTCATCGTATCATATTTCTTTAAGATATGACCATCAGGAGTGCTCTGATAAAGTCCGCTTTGAGAAGCAAACCACAAATTTCCCTTCGCATCTTCTACAATACTAAAAATACAGCCATACAGGAACAGTTCCTCCTGGGAGAAGTCCTTTAGAGACAATGTTTTTTCATCAAAGATATGCACACCGCCACCGTAAGTACCTATCAATATTTTGTCCTGTATACGGTTTATAAACACTACTATATCCGAACGCAAATTGGAAGAACGATTCTCCAGACTATAATTTATCACCTCACCTGTTTTCTCACGAATAAAGAAAAGACCCGTTCTTGTGCCGATCAACTTATCACCATTAGGGAACATATAGAAACTACGAACCCGATAATCTGTAGAATAAAAATCGTTTTTACTGTAATAGGAAAACTTGGCACCGATACGTGGTGTATAACTGATCCCTCCGAATTGGGTTCCAATCCAACGAATACCATTATCATACAAAAATGCAGTGATTGTATTGGAGTTGATAGAATTCCGTGCCTTCTCTTTATGAGAAATCACTTCAATACTTCCGTCTTCCAGAGACAACACTTTCAATCCCTGTCCATTTGTACCGACAAACAACTGATTATCCTGTGCGTCAATCGTCATTATCAGATTGTGTTCGAAGCCATTCACTTTCGCAAATTTCTTCTCTGACATGTCAAAGCTGAATATTCCTTTATTAAAACTGCCCAAATAAATATAATTACCTACCCGTGTCAGGCAAATGAAGAAGTTACTGTTTGATATATCTTCCGGCATTCGGTAAATTTCCGGTTTCATAGTCCGGATGTCTATTTTTCCCAATCCATCAGCAGTAGAAAACCAATAGATATTCTTATCCTCACGAATGATTGACGTAATATGATTGCACGACGAAAGTCCTGTTTCCAAAAATATCTGACGGGGAGTATGATTATTTATTATATAAAGACCCGCTTCCGTTCCTGCCAAAAATTTTCCATCACTTATTTTGCGGACCGATTTGACAATAGTAGACGGAATATCCAGTTTTACAGCCGTATTAGTTTTGCGACTGAAATATTTCAAGCCGGAAACAGTGCCAAGTAATAATGTATCGTTATCCAATTCTTCTATAGACCATATATCATCTTCTGACAACACGGGATAAGTCTTAACCTCACAACCATCGAAACGGCAAAGACCAGATCTTGTTCCAATCCAAATAAATCCCGTTGCATCTTTTTTGATAGCACCCACTGTATTGCTTGGCAATCCCTCAAAAGTAGTTATACTGTAGTAATTCATAAGTGATGAAGCATACACTCCTTCCACTTTGAATATCATCAAAAGCAAAACTATGATAAATGGCAAAATATGGTTTTTCATAAGCAGGCATTCGCTTTTCTCAAACTTCAAGTACAAAGATAGTAAAAAATGAAAGATATTCGCAAAGGCACTAACGTATACTCAACCGAAAAATATAAAAAAACTATTATTATCAGAACTCATTCATCAATAATTCCGCAAAAACGTCGTATCTTTATTCTCAATTTAAGAAAGGAGTGATATGGATTTACGTACAGCAAACGTAACTAGATATATTCTTCCCCTGCGGGAAGGCGGATCATTGCCGGCTTTGGCCGAAGCTGACGATGAGTTCAAATATGTCGTAAAATTCAGAGGAGCGGGGCACGGAACCAAAGCCCTAATCGCTGAATTGATTGGAGGAGAAATAGCCCGTACTCTGGGCTTCAGAGTACCGGAGATCATCTTCCTGAATTTAGACGAAGCTTTCGGACGAACGGAAGCGGATGAAGAGATACAGGATTTACTGCAATGGAGCCGTGGATTGAATATCGGTTTGCATTTCTTGTCCGGAGCGTTGACCTTCGATCCTGTCGTACATCAAGTGGATGGTAAAACCGCCTCACAGATTGTGTGGATGGATGCTTTTCTGACAAATGTGGACCGTACCATCAAGAATACCAATATGCTGATGTGGCACAAAGAATTATGGCTGATCGATCATGGAGCTTCCCTTTACTTCCAACATAGCTGGACCAACTGGCAGAAGCAGGCACTCACCCCGTTCGTGCAGATAAAAGATCATGTTTTATTGCCATTTGCCGACCAACTGGAAGAAACAGATACGACATTCAGGCAGATACTAACCTCCGATAAAATACGGGAAATAGTCAATACCGTCCCCGACGACTGGCTGAACTGGACGGAAGGACAGGAAACTCCGCAAGACCTGAGAGATATTTATATTCAATTTTTAGAGGAAAGGATCAAGCATTCCGAAATCTTTGTAAATGAAGCGCAACATGCAAGAAAGGCACTTATATGAATACGCAACCATTCGTTTCGTTCCCAAAGTAGAACGTGAAGAATTTATCAATGTAGGTATTGTACTGTTCTCCAAACGGTGCAAATACCTCAAATCACTTTATACGATAGATGAGAATAAACTGAAACTGTTTTCTTCCGAACTGGATATGAATTGTCTGAAAGAAGGACTGCATGTCTTCGATAAGATTTGTTCGGGCAGCAAGGAAGGGGGCATGATAGCAAGCATGGATGTCCCCGACCGTTTCCGGTGGCTGACTGCCGTAAAAAGTTCATGCATACAAGTGTCCCGCCCGCATCCCGGATTTTCCGAGGATTTGGATGCTACCTTGGAGCGTTTGTTCAAAGAATTAGTGCTTTAAACCATTGATCATGGAATTTATCAAAATAACGGAGCAACCATCGCTCTATGATGGCCTCGACAAGAAATCGGTAAAAGAGATTCTGGAAGATATCAATACTGAAGACCATAAAGTAGCGGATGCCGTGCAGAAAGCAATCCCGCAAATAGAAAAGCTGGTCACATTAATTATTCCCCGAGTAAAAAGTGGAGGAAGAGTATTCTATATGGGGGCAGGAACAAGCGGACGTTTAGGTGTACTCGACGCTTCCGAAATACCTCCGACTTTCGGTATGCCCCCCACTGTATTTATCGGACTGATAGCTGGAGGTGACACCGCACTACGAAACCCGGTAGAAAATGCCGAGGATCATACAGAACGGGGCTGGGAAGAATTGTCACAATATCACATAAATCCTAAAGATACTGTGATTGGAATAGCAGCGTCCGGAACCACTCCTTATGTCATTAGCGCTATGCGGACTGCACGTAAACACGGCATATTGACAGGATGTATCACCAGCAATCCTCATTCGCCTATGGCAGCCGAAGCCGATATTCCTATCGAAATGATTGTCGGACCAGAATATGTTACGGGAAGCTCACGCATGAAATCAGGAACCGGACAAAAGATGATTCTGAACATGATCAGCACCGCTGTTATGATAGAAATAGGGAGAGTAAAAGGAAATAAAATGGTCAACATGCAACTCACCAATCAAAAACTGATTGACCGTGGAACACGTATGCTCATCGAAGAATTTCATTTGAACTACGATGAAGCAAAATCGCTCTTATTACTGCATGGTTCAGTAGAAAGAGCGATTGAAGCTTATCAGAATAAAGGGTTATGATAAATACAGCCCCTCATTTTATGTAAGATTACTTTTTCACTTCAAGCCGTTTACCGTATATACGAAACTCACCAATATCCAACAGCCCGGGCATGCCTTTCCCACTTGGCATATACACCTTCAAATAACGATAAGAATTTTGCTTCTCATCAAATTTTACGGGAATCACTTGCATATCTTCACTAAATCCGGCAGGGTATTCTGTGAGTATATTCCAATTTTCTTTGTCATTCGACCCAAGTATAATCGTTTCTCTAACACGGTCCGGAAAATTGGCTCTTGCCTGTAAACCAAAGCTATTGACTTTCACCCTAAAATCCTCACCAAAATCTAATACAAACTCTTTATTAGGACCGAAGATACTGGCATTATCATAATTATCTCCATTACTATACACAAAAAAATTGGTACCTCTCGAACTGACTGAAGTTTTGGTATAATCCAATGACCCATCTTCTCCAAGTAAACAGGGATTCAATAATTGCAAATCATTGATAGCTTCCTGTAAATGGTTAAAAGCTTCAATGATATGATTCTTGGGGGATTTTGTAACTTTTTCTAATGCTAAGGCAACACGCTTTTCCCCAGATCTGACATATTCTTTAATTTCCGGTTCATATGATCGCATGATATGACGTACTACTTCTTTTCTAGTTTTGCCTACAAATATTTCAATCGGAATCATAGACGTAGAAATGCCATTTTCTATCGATATATACACTTTATATAAACCAGCATCTTTTTTCCCCGGCTTCCAATAAAACATGCCGGTTTTCCTATCCAGACTGGCTCCATCCGGCAAGCCATATGCTACAAAATTACTTGTTTTTCCTGTCGTATCAGAAAGATTCAGATATCTCTTTTCAATCGGCTCTCCCTGACAAGAATACAATCTATCCACTCCCTTTCGGACATTCAGTTCTACAGGACAGATTTGTTCTTCATTGCTATTGAAATAATCGAAATCGATGGTAGCTTTTTCTTCCATCGGATACACATTGAAATACAATAATGTAGAAAATCCGAACATACTACTAGTTATAACTTTCGGATCACGTTCTAAAACTATATATCTCCACTCTCCATGTGTATCTGGAATATATACAGATGCAAATGCGGGATATCTTCTTTGATAATCCTCACCATTGTGAAAATCTATACGTGCCGGTGCATCCGATCTAACAAGAATACCCGTCTTTCCGATAGGAAAACTTGTACTTCCCTCCAGATTTACCATTGTACGCGGCATACCGTCTCGCAATGTCATCCTCACAAAAGTGCGTTCTTGTTCACTTTTGACTTCCAATGGGAGGTCACTATCTGAATGCGGATAAAGAACATCTGCAATTCGGGACGCTGACAGATCTATATAATAATCTTCCACTTGCCGGATTCCTTTGGGCAATGCCGCAAAGTCCTCTTGATCCAAAGCCAAGGCTATCTGAGCTTTTTGTAAATCCGGTACTCCTACTGCCGCTGTTTTAGGAAGACCGGCGAAGAAATCAAAGTTATTATTATGTAATGTACTTATAAACTCTCCTGTTTCGATACGCCCTTTCTGAGCTTCAATCGCTTTTAAAACTGAGATTTTCAATGCCGGATATTTATTAAAATCATACCCAAGTCCACGAAACCGATAATAAAAAGCCGGATACCCATTCATATTAATCCGACCCCGATATTCCGGACAAATATTTTTATATATTGCCGGACGTTCACCTAAAGAAGAATAAACTGGTATCCATTTAATCCCATATCCTATATTATAACGACTAAAATATTCCGCCGCTTGCAACAAACGGTCATTCAAAAAGCTACAACTTTTTACGCCATTTGCATTTTGTGTTACTTGTCCGGACACAGGATCTACTTTGGTTTCCTGTAAATCAATCATTTGTGTGATCAGATTCAGATTGTCTATATTTCCAAAAGCATGTGCTCCATCTCGCCCCATTTCTACCAATTGTACACATGGTTCCACTAATTCGCCTGTAACAGCATCTTTATCCACCATACGGCATACTGCCTTCATCGCTCCATTAAATCCTTGATTTGGAGCATCCTTATTTACCGTAGTCATTTCAACAGCATCTTCGTATCCTAACCGGTCATCGGCCAGAATTGTGGCAGCCATATATCCAACCAAAGAATATGTATGCTGATTCATAAAATAGCCTTTATGCTCCAAAATAGTCTGACGAATGGGACGAATAGCATTTTGCTCAAAGTCTCTGATCATCTCTGCCGTAACAATCAAGTTTTCATCAACCGGCATTGTATACCGCATTATTTCAGCTGCAGCGCAAAATACGTATACACTCTTTCCTAACTTTATGTGACTGTCAGGAAAAGCCCGAGGAAAAAAATCTTCACGAGAGCCATACCATTTTATTAGCTCTAATGGAATTTCACGATATGATTCATTACCGGTTACTACATAAAGTATTGCTTGTGTCCAAGCGAGTTGAGCATCATCAGTAAATGCACCAATACCGCCATTATTCAGAATACGTTCGCATTTACGCATCCGGACATTACGACCCGCATATTTTGATCGTCGTAGTCCTGAGAAATAATCAACCCAAGGAGATTGTCCTTTTAAGACACCTTCACGTAGATTCTCCAAAGTTTCAGCAGTACATCCAATACCCGGATGAATAAATCCGGCCTCCGAACGTATTTCTTCTAACTTTACTTTATTATTCGTTATAATACTCTCTTGGGCATGTACAAAATATCCTGCTAACAAGAAGAATGTTAATACTAAAGTTTTATCCACAATACTCCTGTATGACCGATAAAATTCTAAGAAAAAAAACTCTAATGAAATTATATGTTTACTCATAGTATCCTTTTATGTATTTCTAAAATTACTTGCCGGGTATGAAATGCAATGCAGCACCACCGGACTCCTTTAACTTCAATGTCAACTTGTCACCGGCCTTTATCTTCTTATGAGTGATACGAACTTTCGTACGTGTATTCAATTTATCATCATCTTCGTACAAGCTAACCATGTATTTCGTTCCCGGTTTCAAAAAATCTGTAGACAAAGTAATGGTACGTGCTTCAATGTTTGTCATAGCACCAACAAACCATTCTTCCCCCGAACGGCGAGCCTGCACGATATATTCTCCAATTTCGCCGTCAAGCGCACAACTCTCATCCCAAACTGTTGGAATGTTTTTCCAGAAATCCAATTCTTTTTCCCCTCTGTACATTGCCGGATTGTCATACCAGAATAAAAACTGCAAAGGGCTATAATAGACTGCTGCCATAGCCAATTGATGTGCTTTTGTGTTTTTCACCCGACCATTAAAATAACAGAGTGTATAATCTCCTGCACCTGCCAGAAAACGGGTATAAGGGAGAATGGTATTGTGTGTTGCATCCGGCATCTCTTCATTTCCACCGATTCCTTCTTGCGTCATCAGATTAGGATAAGTACGGCTGAAACCGGTCGGACGATATTCATCATGAATATCTACCATCATTTCATATTCCGCACATTTACGGACTGCATCATGTAACCACGTACTCCAATGCTGATTACCTATCTGTACAAAACCGAATTTAATTCCTTTCAATCCCCATTTTTTATACAATGGCAATAAAGAATCTAGCTGTTGAACCAAAGCACGTTGATTGACATAGACCATTAATCCAATGCCTTTAGATTCTGCATATTTACATAAAGCGGGAATATCAAGATCTTTATCCGGAGAAACCGTAGTAGCATCCGAACTCATTTTCATTTCCGGACCATACCATCCTGCATCCATATGTACATATTGAATGCCACGTTCCACTGCAAAATCAATGGCTGCTTTTACTTTCTCCTGTTTTAAGTCTCCGGAACGGAATACTTTCCCGGGCTTAATCCAAGAAGTATCCGATATCCGACAGGGAGTATTTAAGTTCAAAACCAGATCAGTATGATTGATCAAATCGACCGGACGTTCGGCAGCCATAATAACACGCCAAGGGGTACTGTAGGGAGAAATTACGTCAACACAGCTATACAAACTAGTTTCCAGTGTTGAAGGCTTTTCTGCAGACAGACGGAATTTACCACGAGCATAATCCACCATCTCCGCTTCCAATAATGCAACGGTCAGTCCATCAGGCAATTTCATGGTCAAAGGACGTTCACTCTCTTCTTCTCCCCACCCTGACAGTGGACGAAGTTCATAGGGACCTTGTGCCCAACGTTCATAATAAGCCATTGTACCTTCAGGCATTGTGAAAGTTGTTTGTTCACCTGTAATATGTAAAAATAACCCATTGGTTGTTTCCGGAAAATGATAACGGAATGCTACTCCCTCGTTATAGGCACGGACAACAATATTCATAAAGTAGCTTTTACGCTTGTCGTAACCACCTTCAATCATCCCTTGTCCTTCTCCCTTGCGAAACTTTAAAGTCATTTCATTATAACAATCCCGAACTTCGGCACGTTCTCCATATACAGGTTTCCATATTTCATCGCTTTTCCGATGTTCGGTATCCGTTAATTTCAGATTTTCGCACCAAAAATGGCAGGTATCGTTCGGCACTCCCAATGCCGATTCAAATAGTTGATTCTTTATCTGCACACCAAGTTCGCTCTCCTCCACTACCGGACGATTCTGATAAGTCAGCGTATAATACATCCGTGCATTATCCTCTCCTAACGAACGCTGGTAAAAGGTGAACCGATACGCTCCGTCCGGAGAAGTCAGCTCCTGACGGGTTTCTATCATCATATTCTGCGCCTTTGTCAATGCCGGCATTGCCAACAGTAAAAGCAAGATACTTTTCTTCATTCTATTTAAGTTCATGTTTATCCGTTTTTCTAATATATACGAACGAACTAGTGATTTTACTTAATCTGCCTTACAAAGAAACACTGTTTTGTTTTAAGTTCTTTTTATATAAATCTCTTTTCTAATATTTCTGCAAATATAAGAAAACATCTTGCAAAAATAAGCACAACATCAAATTCAAAAAGCAGCTACTTTTGCATCAATTCATATAAGTAATACATAAAACCATGAACGAATTATTTAGTATTGCCGGTAAGGTGGCTGTAATTACCGGAGCAGGTGGTGTATTGGGAGGAAATATCGCCCAGCACTTTGTACAGCAGGGAGCAAAAGTTGTAGCGATCGATATCCGCCAGGAACAGTTGGATAACCGTGTAGCGGAACTAAAACAATATGGTCAGGATGTTATCGGTATTATTGGAAACGTGCTGGACATCGCCAGTCTGGAAAAAGTAGCGGAAGAGATTGTTGCCCAATGGGGACAGATTGATATTCTGCTGAATATTGCGGGAGGCAACATGCCGGGAGCCACTCTTGAACCGGATCAGAACTTCTATGATATGGACATTTCCTGTTGGGAGAAAGTGACCAGTCTGAATATGAACGGTACAGTCTATCCTTCTATGATCTTTGGTAAAGTGATGGCAGAACAGAAAAAAGGGTGCATTATCAATGTGTCTTCTATGGCTGCTTACAGTGCCATCACCCGTGTACCGGGGTATTCGGCAGCAAAGATAGCTGTAGCCAACTTCACACAATGGCTTGCCAGTGAAATGGCTCTGAAATATGGTGACGGTATCCGTGTAAATGCCATTGCTCCCGGTTTCTTTATCGGCGATCAGAACCGTCGCGTACTTATCAATCCGGATGGCTCGCTGACTGACAGAAGCAAAAAGGTTTTAGCCAAGACACCGATGAACCGTTTTGGTGATATTAAAGAATTGAACGGTGCCGTACAATTTTTGTGTAGCGAAGCTGCCAGCTTTGTAACCGGTGCAATGTTACCTATCGACGGTGGCTTCAGTGCATTCAGCGGCGTATAAAGAGAAGAAACTATGATGGAAAAAACATGGAGATGGTTTGGCAAGAAAGACAAGATTACCTTGCCAATGCTCCGGCAAATAGGTGTGGAAGGGATTGTTACAGCTTTGCATGACATACCGAACGGAGAAATATGGACAGTAGAAGCGATTAATGATCTGAAGTCCTATATAGAGTCATACGGATTGCGCTGGTCCGTAGTAGAAAGTTTGCCCGTATGCGAAGCAATCAAATATGGTGGAACAGAACGTGAACAGCTGATAGAGAACTATAAAGTAAGCCTTGCCAATCTGGGTAAATGTGGAATAAAAACAGTTTGCTATAACTTTATGCCAGTTATCGACTGGATACGCACAGACTTGCAATACCCCTGGCCGGACGGTACTAGCTCATTGTATTATGACCGTATCCGTTTCGCCTATTTCGACATAAAGATACTGAAACGGGAAGGGGCTGAAAAAGATTATACGGAAGAGGAACTTCATAAAGTTTCCGAACTGGATCAGGTGATCACCGAGAAAGAGAAGGATGATCTGATTGATACCATTATCGTTAAGACACAAGGATTTGTTAATGGGAACATCAAAGAAGGAGACAAAGAACCAGTCGTTCTCTTCAAACGGTTGTTAGCTTTGTACAAGGATATTAACCGTGACATCCTGCGCGAAAATATGTGTTACTTTCTTTCTGCCATTATGCCGGTTTGCGAAGAGTATGAAATAGATATGTGTGTGCATCCCGATGATCCTCCATTCCAGGTTCTCGGGCTTCCTCGTATCGTCACCAATGAAGAAGATATAGCCTGGTTCCTGAATGCAGTAGACAATCCGCACAACGGACTGACATTCTGTGCAGGTTCCTTGAGTGCCGGCGAACACAATGATACCCGCGAATTGGCAAAGAAGTTTGCCAAACGTACGCATTTTGTGCACCTACGCAGCACAGCCGCCATGCCGGGTGGAAACTTCATTGAAAGCTCTCATCTTTCGGGAAGAGGACATCTGATTGATCTTATCCGCATTTTCGCAAAGGAAAATCCGGGCTTACCTATGCGTGTAGATCATGGACGGATGATGCTGGGAGACGAAGACAAAGGCTACAATGCCGGATATTCTTTTCACGGACGTATGCTGGCGCTGGCACAGGTAGAGGGTATGATGGCAGTGGTGGATGATGAGATAAAACACCAAGTAAGTCTTTAGTCTACGTTATTCTCTTTTAAATATAAAAACATGATAAAAGAGACTGTTTTAGAATAGAGGTTAGGTTCCCCCCACATTCCGATACAGTCTCTTTTAGCAAATTTCCTTACTTTATTATTTTTACCGGAAAGAGCAAATGCGTTTATTCATACTATTCAACGCACAATTAAAATATAACTATATATTTTAATTACCTAACACAGATCTTACTAATACATAAATCTTTGCCAGACTTCTGTATAGATAAACGCAATACACAGGCACCCGCAGTAAGAGTTAATTCTCCTATTTTTTGTTCTTTCCACTGTTCTGAAACAGGTAATATGACAGTTTTTGTCCCTCTCCCCTGATCGGAAGCAACAGAGAACACAGGGGCTGATTTTGCCTTATAAGTAACAAACACGGTATACGCTCTTGTCTCAGGCACTTTAACTGTATAGTTCATCCATTCACCATCTTCTGCTTGAGTCACAACATACTCATCGTCCACCTTTAGCAGTTCAACAGCACCATCCGGACGGTAGTCGCTTCCTCTTTTATTCCCTATATTATGATAAGTATGTCCTTCTGGATTCTCTGACAAACAGTAATAATCATAATCTGCCGCCTGTATGCAGGAAGGTAACTTATGAATACCGGAAATACGCTGCCCATCAACAAAAGTAACCGGTTCACCTGCCATCCAAGGGGTCAGCCGTTTGGTCAGGATCCCCCAACCAGTCCACTCATAAAACCAATTAGGAGCTACCCCCCAGTTTTCACACCCATAGTGTTCTATCATGTAATCACGATAACGCTGTAGCCAAGTGTATTTCTCAACCGGCAATCCGCTACGCACTGCATAATGCGCCAATGCCATCTCCCTTGTTCCTCCGGTTCCTGAGACATCTCCTCGTCCATGAGAAGAGATGTTCACTGACTCCCAACGCCCGCTACGACTCTTAATCTGAAGATATTTACCATTATCAAAGGTCACTTCATTTATATCTTTCGTCACTCCTGTTGGTTCCCAAGGTATTCTCTGGTCCTCATAAGATTGAATCTCAGATAAATTATACCGATAGTTCCACTCTAATCCGAGCAATAGACGGTTATTTAAACTACTATATAAAGAATCCCCCTGATTCCATGCCATTTCTGCAATAGCAACATAATTATGCAATCCGGCCAATACGTGAGCCTGATCGCGACTGGATTCCTGACATTGTCCATTAGGATAAATATAATATTGCAATTGTTCATCATAGCCATAATCCTGAATCTCTTTTTTCCGCCCTTCCAGTTTATAGTCAATCATTGCAGATGAAATACGAATGGGCTCCTCGCTCGATATAGCCGGTCCAGATGGGTATGGCAAGTCATCTTCACGATGTTTCATTCCCAACAGATAACGATAAGCTCGATCATACATAATCTCATTATCCAGATAAATAGCCATTGCCATCATACTGCGTGCAGCAAAAAGTCCCTGATTGCCAAAACGTGCCGCATCAAAATTATAGATATTCCAATAAAAAGTAACTCCATTCTTTGAATCATCCCAATAATTAGCATACTTAGCAGAAAAGTCTTCTGTGTTACTATATCCGGGATGAACCAGCATATCTTTGAAACGTTGCTGGTCTTCCGGCTTCCAGTCCGAATAATCTCTCATCATTTCAGCGGCATCAATCAACAAATAAATTTTGCCATTATCTAACGGCCCAGTTCCGCGGCTACTGGTATTGATATAAAAAGAATTTGCATTCAGATACTCCACAGCTTTTCGTGCATAAGCTTCATCTCCTGTCAGATGCCAAAGAAGAGCCAAATCGTGGGCGCGACGTCCATCTACTCCAATTGTTGCATTGAAACATCCTCCCTGTATCTGTTCTCCCCGATTAACTACAGGAGCATCGAGTGAAGAATAGGATGATTCTTTCAACTTTAAAAAAGTTGAATAATAAGGTTCCTGTCTGGCTTCAACCATTGCTTTCATACGGTCAAAGTCTCCTTGTGTATAAGTAATACCCGGATGAACAAAACGACGCTGAGACTGAGCCGAGGCTATCTCTATAAACCCGGCAATAACAGATAAGATAAATAATATTACAGTTTTTCTTCTCATAGTACAAATATAAAGTCTTTATTATTTCTATCCTTACATACGAATGAGAAAGTTGATTCGCCTATTCTCCCTTCTTATTTTCATTCCTTTAAGATCGTTTCACTCCTGCATTAATATTCTTTGCTTAATAGAAATAATATGTCCATCAACGGATGCCTCTCTCATCATTTTTTACATTATTCATTCTAGAATATATTTTCACATCATCCTTATGGATAGCATAAAAAATAGTTTATTATAGGGCTAACTAAAAATCCGAAAAGTCAAAATTAAACTCCTCACGACAAAAGAACACGACTTTCAGTTAGCCCTATATAATTATTCAATCAGATAAGCACGAACTTCGGCTGCACTAACCCATTTATCGCGATTACTCTTCGTAAATACAAGTTTCAGATAACGCCCGGAAGTAGCTCCAAAGAACGAACGGCCAGTCACATCTTTATTATTTGCATCACCAAAGACTATTGAGCCGACCAATGGTGCATTATCCGGATGGTCACCAACGTAAATTTCTACAGTATTGACATCTGTCAACTGTCCGTCGTTACGTCTGTCTAACTCCACCTGAGATAACCGGGTTCCCTCTCCCATGTCAATCAATAGAGTTTGAGGAAGATCAGGAGTACCAGTGCCTGCACCCCATTTATTATGCCACATGGTATTACCGTTACCATCAAATGCTCTTTCAGGATTATTTCCATTCTGGTAAGAAGTTGCTGTTGCTGTCCATGCAGAACGGTCTAATTCCTGATAGATACCATATATTTTCACCTTACAAATACCGAGTGCTCCTGCTCCATCTTTTGCTGTGGCTGTTATAGTCACCGTACCGGATGAAATAGCAGTAACCTTTCCATCTTCATCAACTGTGGCCACAGTCTCATCAGATGAGGTAAAGATAACCTCCTTATTTACTGCAGTTACCGGCAACACAGTCCATTTAAGCTGCAAAGGTTCCTCGCCCTTGATTATAAACAAATCATTCGCATCAACAAATGAAATATCACTTACTGTTTCAGGACTTGTTATCTGTATTGTAAATATTGCTATAATATCAGTGCCATCCAACGAAGAAACTTTCACTTTTCCAATGCCAGGTTTTACACCTGTTATGACTCCTTCATTTGTAATTGTAAAAATGTCTATATTCAAAGATTCATAATTTAAAGCTGTATTGTCTGCATAATATGGGGTTACCAACACAGGGAGTTTTGTCGGTACTCCCATAGCAACACGGAATTCCGTCGCATTATCCTGCAATTTGATTGTCTCAATCTCATAAGAATCTTTACCTTCATACGTATTGCAAACCATCTGTCCTATTACAATTCCATCTTCGTGACTAGTAGTTGTAATAGCCAAATATAAATCATTTTGAATCAAGGCCTGTTCTTCTTCAAGAGATAATCCGGAGAATGATGAAAGCATAAAATTCATTCCATTCTCGTTCGTCGGATTATTATTAGAAGACTTTAAGGTACGGATCGGATTGCTCCTTTGATTTCCCTTATATATTTTAATTCCTGTTACAGCATCTTTACCACTGACAAACAAGTCTTTCCAAGTCACAGACAATGTAAATGTCTGCATCCCTTTATCATAAAGTCCATCTACTTCTCCTTTCGATTCTAAATCAGCCTTTATCCGATAAGATTCACCGGCACCGGAAACCATCCCGTCACCTTCCACACAGCTATGTAATAACAGTAGCGATACAATACCTAATATATAATTTATAAGTTTCATAATCTTAGTTTTTACCAGTCAATTAATATCCGGGATTTTGTTCCAAAGCATCTGATTTTGAAATTTCAGACAGTGGAATAGGCCACCAATATAAACGGTCATCCCAAACATGATTCATCACTTCAATCCGTCGGTATGTGAATGTCTCACTTCCGTCATCATGAGCCTTACGAGTAATTTCCATACCGTGGCTTGGTCCATCCAGAACTTGAGGAGCAATTTTCCAGCGACGTACATCCCAATAACGATGTTCTTCAAATGCAAACTCAATCTGGCGTTCGGTATAAATCAGTTCGCGCATTTCCTCTTTTGTTAAATTATCAAGCACACCATATCTGTCTTTCCCTGTTTCACCTTCTTCAATATCAGCACGCTGCCGGATTGCTCGAATATACTCTTTAGATTCTTCAGGCGCAGGAGCTCCATCCGGAACTAACTCATTAGCAGCTTCTGCCGCTATCATCAATATTTCTGCATATCTCATCAAAATAGTAGGACGGAAAACATAGGTTTCCAAACCTCCATTATCAAAGACTGACTTCATGCGATAATATCCGGTAGACGTAGCATTCGGCTGATAAATACCATCTTTGGAAGCGCTGGTTTCATCAAAGTTTCCATTCATCACAAAATCACCTGTATAAGTTCTCATCTTGGCATCTTTAAAACCATTCATAAATCGATAAGCGCCATTATATGAAACAGTCGCTTTCAATCGCGGATCACGATTGTCATACATTCCATCGCCATCTTGATAAGTGTATTTACTACGACTGTCACCACGCGGGAAACCATCTGCCATAGGGAAAGCATCAACCAGCTCCTGTGTAGGGAACCCTGTCAATTGGTTCAAACCCGAGAAGCGGGTTCCGCGTGAATTCGGTGCAAAAAAGCCATCCAGCTTAATACGATTTTGACCAACACTAGCTTCATTTTTCATAAAATCACAAAAAATGGATTCTTTACTACTGACCAGATCATCCATGAAAGCATGGTAAAACTTAGGCCACCAACTCTTAGTCGGAGTCGTATTATCAATAACCCCCTGTCTCAATTCATACCAGATACCTGTTTCCGCTCCAGCCTGTGCATTATTCATATCCATAAACTTCTTTGCAGCATCATAAGCCAACTGCCAACGTTCTTTACTATATGAACCGTAAGACACTAACAAACCAGGATCATCTGCCCGCTGACAATTTACCAACGGACTTGCAGCATACAAATAAATCCTTGCTTTTAATGCCAAAGCTGTCATTCCACAGGCACGACCATCACTTCTTGCATGAATACCTCCGTCTGGGTCTACTCCCCCCAGATTATGAATATGACCGGAACGTTCCAGATAAAGGAATGCACTGTCACACTGATCTACTGCATACTTTACACTTTCTTCATACGTACTACGGGGAACATTTATTTTTTCCTCTTCACTGTACACTTTGTCATCAATCAACGGAATTCCTCCATAATGCTTAATCATAGTAAACACATACCATGCACGTAAGAAAAAAGCTTGTCCTTTCCAATATTCTATCGAAGATTTATGAAGCAGTTCTCCTTGTTTGTTAGGATCCGAACTCAGAATTTTCCCAATCGTTCCATCATTATAGTTATTCATAAAGATATTAATGCCACGCCATTTCCGATAAGTATTCTTCCACGCATCATTTTCGGCATTGCTCGCATTTACCGTATTCTGAGCCAGATACATCCCCATCCTGCCCTCAGCCGCTCTAGCTTCGGATTCTTTGGCGGGAAGATCCAAACCACATCTATTAAAACGGTTGTAGGCAAATGAATAACCGATACTACTATAGAAATCATTAATCACATTCGCAACTTTAGCACTATCCGAATAGATTTTTTCTTGTGTCTCAGACACATCTACTTTCTTGTCCAAATATTCATCACTACAAGATGATAGTATACAAATGCCCAAAGCACCTGCTATAATCGATTTTGTTAAATATTTCAGTTTCATAATTTGTTGTCTTAAAATGCACACTGTAAACCAAACATGTAACTTGTCTGAGTCGGATAAGCAGAACTATTGACGTTCTCCGGGTCCATACTCAATTTGTTCAGATTAGAGAAATTCAGCAGATTGTATCCGGTCACATAGAGACGTACCGCTTTTACTGTATTCTTAGTTACCTTCTGAAGCCATGCCTGTGGTACCTGATAAGCCAATTCCGCACTTCTCAAACGTATATAAGAAGCATTAAGATACCAGAAATCGGAGAGATGGGTACTATAATTGTTATTCTCCCAAGTCGTGATGCCTAAACGTGGAAAGCTGGCATCTGTATTCTGAGGTGTCCAACGATCTAACATCAATTCCTGCATATTATTGGCGAATGGAACCAAGTTGCCACCCATATTGGGAATTGCATAATCAAATGCTCCCTGCCATAACATATTAAAAGAAAATCCTCTCCAGTTACCTCCTAAAGTTATACCATACGAACATGTAGGAATATCCGGCTTAGAAATATAAGTCTGGTCGGCCTCGTTTATCAGACCGTCTCCACTCAAATCAGCATAACGCAAATCTCCCGGCTGAAGATTACTAGCCCAAGTAGGCGCTGGAATACCTTGTTTCAATTTACCATTTTGATCAAAATCCGCTTGTTGATAGAAACCGATGCAATGCAATCCCAGTTTAGTACCAATACGCTGTCCTGTTTGCGCCTGATAAGCATATGCTGGCGCCTCACTTCTATATACAATTTTATTTTTTGCATAAGAAAAGGTACCTCCGACATTAAACCCGAATTTACCGATATTGCCACGATAATTGATTTCACCGTCAAAGCCTCTGTTATCTGTTTTACCTATATTACGCTTCGGCAAATCCTGACCAATAATCAACGGAATATCACCGCTTTCAATCAACTGGTCATAACGCATATTATAAAAATAATCGATAGTAAAACGTAAACGTCCGTCAAGCATATTCATATCCAGACCAATATCCAGTTTCTTTTCTTTCTCCCACGTTGCGCCTGAATTAACCAACGCTCCTTCATAAGTAGTATTTCCCCAAGGATTGCTGTTAGATCCCCAAATGACTTCTGTAGTATTCTTGTCTTTATTGAAAGAGTTGTCACTTCCTACTAACCCATATGAACCACGCAATTTAAACAAATCAAAGAAAGGGAACAGCTTTTTAAAGAATTTTTCTTCTGACATATTCCAGCCAACAGAAACTGCAGGAAACCAACCGAATTTCTTATCTCCCACAAAACGGTCGTTACCATTGTATGCAGCATTAAATTCCACCATATACCGATGTTTATAATCGTAGCCAACACGCCATGTCATGCTTTGATCATTGTCAGACAAAGCATTTTTATCAATATACGACTGACGGCTAATTAAATACAAAGCATACAAATGATGAGTAGCATTAAAAGTACGGTCATAGTTTACACGTCCCTGATAGGTAACCGTATAATTGAACGTTTTATCATCTCCTCCCAAACCATATACAGGAAACTTCACAGAACCTCCTCCACGAGCTGTATAAGCGTTCGTATTAGGATCATATGTATAAGCAGGCAAATCTCTGCTACGGGTCAATTCACGAGTTTCATTGAAATTACCGGCATAAGACACCAGTCCCATGACAGAAAGTCCTTCTGTTACAAAATCCAGTTTCTGATCAGCACTAAGCAACACATTAAAATTATTCTTGTAATACCTTTTATAGCCACAATTTGCATAACGTGCAATAGGATTGACAGGATTAGAAGTTGCTACTCCCGGATGAGTTGCATAAGATGGTTTCCCATTCGGCAAAGTCAAAGGCATCGCATAAGCTGTAAGAATCGTATAATCCTTAATTTCATCAAAAAGTGTCTTCTTGCTATTATCAATCGCACCGGCAGGTGTATTCTGAGTTTCGAAACGACCATTCAAATCCAAACGAATATGAGTTGTTTTAGTTGGAGTAAAATCCAAATTTGAACGGAAGTTATAACGGCGATAATAATAATTGTTATCTATATCTTCGCCAGCCTGTGTCGGCTTATAGTGTTTCATCATCCCCCCCTGACTATAATAAGCCAACGAAGTAAAGTATTTCACAAACTTATTACCACCACGAATATCAACAGCAAAACGCATCGAAGGAGAACGTTTTGCCAATACTGTGTTTACCCAATCTACATCCGGATGACCATAAGGATCTTTCCCATTCCGATAAAGGGCTAAATCTTCCGGAGAGAATTGTAAAACAGGCTGTTCACCCAATCCGTACGCATCGTTCAACTGTGCCTCATTATATAAGGAAGCAGTCGTATAAGCGTCCAATACTGTCGGCATCTTAATAGCCTGGTTAAAACCAGCTTCCGCAGTAAAGTTAATGGTAGGCTTTCCTTCCTGACCTCGAGTTGTTTTCACAACCAATACACCGTTAGCACCTTTCAAGCCATAGACTGCAGTTGTAGAAGCATCCTTCAAAATAGTAATACTTTCTATCTCATTAGCGCTTAACTGTGCCAACTGGTCATAAAAATATTCAATATCATCGACAATAATCAACGGCTTATTATCACCGTTCAATGAATTGACGCCTCTGATGAAAAAGTCCGCAGCATCTGATCCCGGCTGTCCACTACGTTGAACCGAAAAGAAGCCCGGCAAACGTCCTGCCAACACATTATTGATACTACCTACGGGCACCCGTTTGATTTCTTCCGCTTTGATGCTACTGGCAGCACCAGTCATTGTGATACGGCGTTGTTGTCCGTATCCCACAATGACCACTTCATCCAGTCCTTTAGCATCCGGCAACAAATTGATATTCACAATCGGGCGTCCATTAACATTCACCGTCAAAGTCTGATATCCGACATATGAAATGATCAACTGCCCATTCAAATCTTTCACTTTCAGTTGGTAGTTCCCATCCAGATCTGCAATAGAACCATTTTTCTGATTGCCTGCCTCCTGGACAGTAGCACCAATTAAAGGTTCTCCTTTCTCATCCAGTATCTGCCCTTTTATCACTTTTTCGTTCTGGGCGTATATTGTTGTTCCCACAAAGAGAAACAACAAGAATAGTATGATATTTTTTGCGTTCATAAGTATTCTGTTTACTGATTAATAACCCGGATTTTGTTTAATATTCGGATTATATAAAACTTCGTTGTTATCAATCGGAAGCCGATACATCCGGTTATCCCAAAATGGATTGGTGACTACCATATTATAATCATAATGAAATGTATTATCCGCATTTTTGGTAATTTTCACCCCATGCAGCGGTTTGGAATAAACATCTTCTGCTATTTTCCATCTTCGAATATCCCAAAAGCGACTTTCTTCAAAAGCAAACTCACAACGACGTTCGTTACGAATAATTTTTATTAGTTCCTCGTAACTCATATTTCTTTTCAGTGTATAAGGATTCAGTCCGGCACGCTCACGTACCTGTTCTATTGCTGCATATACAGTTTCATCAGAGATGGTTCCCTGCCCTTGTGCCTTGTTCAAATATTCCGTTTGAGCTTCGGCATACATCAACAAAACATCAGCATATCGTACAATCATCCAAACTCCCGGCATGGTCGCATGATAATTAGTTTTATGAAAAGTCGTCTCCTCTTCATCTTGTGCCAAATGACGCTTCAAGTAATAACCGGTCTTAGTTCTGATACCTTCATTATTAGGATTATCCTTATTATTATCCGCTCCCCCCTCTGACATATCCAAAGTACGTTTCAACCATCTTGCTCCATTATAAAATATTGTCTGGTTCAAACGTGGATCGCGATTTACATAAGGATTCTGCGGATCATATTCTCCACTAAGTTTAGCTTCTTCAATCGTTTTGCCGTTCTTCATAGGAAAAGCATCAACCAGTTCTTGAGTCGGACTAGTTTGCCCCTGGCATGCGCCATATTTTTTAGAACCGGGATCATCCGTTCCCATAGGAGAGTTCCGATATCCCCAACTTCTATCGTATGTACCATTTCCATACTGTCCATTTCTTACCCACAGAACTTCTCCGTTCACAGCAGTACGGCTTAAACGTGTACGATCTTTTTCCAACATGAATTGTCCGGAATTGATAATTGTCCTACAGATATCCGCTGCATATTTCCATCTTTCCGGATTATTTTCAGGATAGCCCAGCCAAAGTTCTCCCGCATTGCCTGTTCCATTTACAAGCGGACTTGCAGCATAAAGCAACATACGTGCTTCTATTCCCATCACTCCCCATTTACGCACTTTCGCAAAGTCTTTATCGCTACCTTCCGCTTCACTATTCTTATCTTCATTCGGTGATTTACGTTCACCTAAATCTGTATAGGGGCGAAGATTTTCCTTTACTGCATCAAACTCTTTCTGAATGTAATCAATACACTCGGCAAAACTATTTCTGGTCAGTTGTTTCAATTCAGGACTTCCGGCTGCAAACACTTGATCGCCAATCAACGGAACCCCACCATAAGAGCGGACCAATAACCAATAGAAATAAGCACGCAAAGCACGCGTTTCATTTCCATAATAATCTGCTTCCGTCATATCAGACCAAGGTACCTTCTTATAATTATGTAGAAAAATGTTGCATTTGCGTATTGCTCCATAAAGTAGTTCCCAACTTTCACCAAACTTGTCCGGAGAACCTCCAAAACCCGTACTCAAGGAAAACATATTAGTAGTAGAATAACCGGAATTAATAACGGCCCAATTGGCATTAGAAACATTAGTCGGCAATGCATCATCGGTTAATGCTTCCAGCGGCTGTCCTCCGTAACGATCATAACCACCCGGTACAAAAGAATAAATATGATTCAACCATTGTACCGCAAACATTCCCGTATAGTCATCTTCATCCCATACGTAGATATCCGTCTGTAATTCCAGCGGTTCATTTTCCATATCCTCACATGAAGAAAACAAAGTACCACTGACAGCCAACATACAACAAAGCAAAAATGTATATATATATCGCATCATATCTTAAAGTTTTATACTTATACCAAAATTAATAGTACGTGTTAATGGATAATTTGATCCCCATACTTCGGGGTCAATATCATCTCGCACATCAAATATCTCTGAAACAGTCAATAAATTCATACCGTTTGCAAAGATTCGAACAGAAGGAATACCTACTTTACGAGTCCAGGCTGTGGGGAAAGTATACCCTACTTCTACATTCTTCAAACGAAAATAATCAGCATTATACAACCAAAAAGAAGACGTCACTTTATTGTTATTGTTATTTCCATACCATATACGTGTCTGAGTATTAGTATGGTTTTCGGGGGTCCATCTGCCCAAAACATAAGAAGTTATAGCATTATTTCCACTATTACCGGAACCATGCATAAAGTCACCACTCAAGTATATCTGACGGTTTAACGTTCCTTGAACAAAAACAGAGAAATCAAATCCTTTATAGTTAAACCCGGCAGTAACGCCATAGTATCCTTTCGCCTTTTTTGAACCTAAATTTGTCTGGTCATTAATATCAATCACTCCATCATTATTCAAATCTTTGTAACGAATATCTCCCGGCATTATACTACTCTTGATGGCAGAAGTCAAAAACGCATCATAGTTGTCTATTTCTTCCTGACTTTGAAAGATACCATCAGCTACATATCCATAAGTCATTCCTGTAGGATCTCCCACAGCACTCATCCACGGATACTTTTTAGTCAACTCAGGAGTATAATCGAGTTTTGACTGCTCGAAACTCAAGTTACCTGTTACATAATAATTGAAGTTACGTATACGGTCTTGCCAAGTGAGCGAGAGTTCATATCCCGTATAAGAATATTCCTGACAATTCGTACGTGGATAGGTAGCTCCCAATATAGATGTTTTAATTTCAGAAGTAGCTACTACATCCGTAAATTTATTCCGATAGTAGTCAAACGTTCCGTTCAGACGATCATTCAAAAATCCCAGATCTATTCCCACATTTAGCTTCTTAGCCTTTTCAGGATTTAAGAATGTAGCAATGTTATTTTCACGAGAGAATTTGAAACCATCCAAATAAGGAGCAATACGTAAATTACCATCGCCCGTTATATACGACTGAATATATTCTGCATAATTACATGTAGCTTGCCCTGTCAGTGCATATGTAATACGAGGCTTCAATGTGCTAAAGACATTAAGTTTCTTAATAAATCCCTCATTATGTCCATTCCAAGCAGCACCTACTCCCCAATAATTCGCCCAACGATTTCCGGGAGCAAACCAATTGAATCCTCCTCTCGTATACACAGCCTCAGCTAAATAACGGTTATCATAATTATAATTAAGACGAGCCGAATAATTCGTATAATTTTTCAGATATCCCCGGTATAAAGTCTGATCCTGAATCTGATTCAAGTCACCGATAAGTACAGCTGATAAATTATGCTTCCCAAAAGAATGATCGTAACCAATCAATCCTTTCATATAGGTGATACGATATCTCTGATCCTTATCTCCGGCATTTCCCTGGTCACCGTCAGAACCTTTCTGCTGATAAGCTCCGTCTTCATTGTACCAGTAGGCTACAAAATCTTTTCTACGCATTGTATAATAAGATGTTGCGCTATAATAAGAACCGGAGGCTTCCACATACAAGCCATTCAAAAGAAAGTCCATACGTTGATTGATGGTCAAATCAAATGACATATGGCGAGTATCTTTGAACTGATATCCCCGGTCTACTACCAGACCATACAAGTTTTCGTTTCCGCCACCATTGGCATTTTGATAAGATCCATAAGTTCCGTCAGGATTAAACACCGGATATTTATTAGGACGAGTGTATAAAAGCTGGCTATAAATATTTCCTGTTCCGCTCGCATTGTTATTATAAGCCGGTTCATTATAACGTTCCTGGCGACCAGCCAGATTGATTTGCATAAAAGTGGTCGGAGTTACTTTTACGCCCAAATTTGAACGTACGGAGAAACGATTTGTCTGAGCATTTGTATTGTAGCTATTGTCTTCCTTAGTTTTTAAAAAACCATTCTCGCGATACCAATCCAAATCGACAAAATAACGGAAAGCATTCGTTGCACCGGACACATTAAAATTATAACGATGTACAGGAGTTGTTTTATCCAATATCTCTTTGTACCAGTCAACATCCGGATACAGATATGGATTTTCATTATCACGATACTTCTGAATAAGCTCCGGACTATAAATATATTTATTAGGGTCCTTGTTGTCATTAATGTTTCCTTCATTAACCAGAGTCATAAAATCCACAGCACCCAGTTTATTGGGTAGTTTCAAAGCTTTTTCAAATCCGGTCTCCACTGTAAAGGAAAAACGCGGCTTTCCTTCATCTCCTTTTTTGGTAATCACATTGATTACACCAGCTGCCGAACGCTGCCCCAACATTACTGTAGAAAGTCCGTCTTTTAACACCTGAATGCTCTCTATCTGATCAGGGTCCATTGTATAGAAGTCACGTTCAATACCATCTACCATAAACATAGTTGTACGGGCATTACGAACATTCCAGTTATAAACAGCTTGCATACTTCCACTCTGCTTAAACGAGATATTCAATCCCGGCATACGCCCTTGAGCAGCCCCAAGAAAATTGTAAGTAGGAGAAGTTGTCAAAGAAGAATTCTCTACAAAACCGATTGTTTCAACCAAGTTGTCTTTTTTGACAGAACCACGTAAGAGGTCTACATTTTTGTTCTTGGCTTCCAATCCCGGCAACACTCGTGGAGCCAGTTGAACAATAAAACGGTTCTGGCCTTTGTAGGCAACTTCCTGGGCATAAAAATCCGGATGCACAAAATTAAGTAATGTACCTTTTTCTACAGGCAGATCAAACCGCCCGCCGGCATCTGTAAGCACCTGTATTTTTGTACCAGGCACTTGTACCAATACCCCTGAAAGGGGCTTTCCGTTAGCGTCGGCAACTGTTCCTTTCATCGAATGCCCTGATTCCGCATAAGCGGCAGTAGCAAAGAACAACGCACATACGTAACACTTTAAAAACGTTTTTTTATTCATTGTACAGATTTTAAAGTTTAATACAATTAATATATTAATAATAGAAACACAATTTCCTATCTTATCACTTCAGTCGTACTTTATTGACATAGTCTTTTTTCCCGATATTCAGCTCGTCTAAGGAAGTAACCCGTTTACCATTCAATACAATATTTTCAAATAAGATATTATCTATTGTTCTGTCCTTATCATATCCTTCAATCAGAGAGGGATTAACGTATTTACCGGTACAATATATATTGCGGAATGTGATATCTTTCACTCCCCTTCCCGGTCCCGTATTATACTTCTGATTGTACATTACCCTTAGATGGAATAACTGTCCCTCCTGAATATTCTCAACCCGTATATCTTCAAACGTAATATTCCTGGCAAGATTGTGATCGCCTACATTGATAGCCATACAACCCTGATAATCACGGTCGTCTTCATCATGTTCGAGGATATCTATGTTTTGGAACAACATATTTTCCAATACTTCATCCCCTGTTTCAGTGTTTCCATGCGTGCCAATATTAATGGGGTGAGCGATATCAGCCCAAAGAGTGGAGTTCAGCACGCGGATGTTACGACAATCTCCATAAAAATCCCAACGATGGGCGTAAAAGGCAAGACAATCGTCAGAGTTTCGCATAAAAACATCATCTATCAGAATATCGGAACAAGACATGAAATCCAATCCGTCACTCCATCCCTGGTAACTAAATGATTTCAGATTCCTGACCGTAATTCCGGTGGACTGCCCTCCGGATAATGTATAATGCCGCGGATTGATTACTGTAAGGCCATCTACCAGAATATTCTTAGAATAAGCGATGGAAATACCTTGCTGAGGCTCCAGTAACATGCCATGTCCCAGTATTTTCACATTTTCAACACTATCGCACACCAATTTGCCTTTCAGCACGGCACCTCCTTCCAGATAGACAGTCGTATTGGAAGGGATATGAAAACTTTTCGTATCCTGATCTGCCGGTTCGTGTATACCCGCTTCAAAATACATTACATTCGGTAAATTCTTATCGGGAACCTCCGAAATGATAGGATTGGCAAACAAATGAAGATTATTCAAACGATCACCATTGAACTCGACGGACAGTTTTTGCGGTTTGTCCAATGTAAACAAAAGGTAGTTACCATCTATTTCCGAACGCACACCTTTAGATAAAGGACGTACTACGGCCGAATGAATTTCCCCGTTGTTTTTCTGAATCAAGACTTCTACCTTGCCCGAAAAATCAAACTGCACCATCGTTGCATCAGATTGGGTATCCATATCAACCTTTACATTATATTCATACAGGTCTACCCAATCCTTTTCTCCCAATTGTCGCACTTTCACTGTGTAATCATCATTATGACGAGCATAATAAATGTCCAAAGGTACGGGATAAGTAACAATCTCTGCTTGTACGACACTTGCAATCATAGCAAATAAGAGAATTAACGTTAGTCTGATCAGCTTTCTCATTATAAAATTACTAATACTATTAAATTATTAAAGTTAATATCTGTTTCCCCCCGAATCCGGTATTCAACCTACTCTGGAGAATTCTTTTTTCAAATAAGTTCGTATCGTTTTACGGGCCAGCAGCAATTGCCCTTCTACCGTGCGGGGAGATAAGGACAGTCTGTCGGCAATAGCGGGACAGGAAAGTTCATGTTCAAAACTTAACTCATAGATCCGGCGGCGTTTGTCAGGAAGAGACCGTATGATTCCGTCGTGCATCTTTTTCAGTTCATGATAATGAAGTGTTTCATCAGTCGTGTTCCGTCCTTCGTCTTTCACATTATTATATATATAAGAGACGAAGTCTTCCTGCTTATAATAGCGACGTATTTTATCCGTCACGATGTTACGGGCAATAGTGAAAAGTAAAGACCAGACCGTATCTTTGTTTACGAAAGCTCTGTACTCCCATAAACGAACAAAGACGTCCTGTGCCAAATCTTCCGCTTCATGCGGGTGGCAGATTCGGAGAGCAATATAATTCTTGATATACTCCTTTTTGTCCAGATAGCATTCTGAGAAGAAGTCGTCAAATGTAGCTTGCTGTTTACTCATGGCATTAAATTTATCCGTTTAACGATGGTACAAAAATAGGGAGAAGGTTTATGAACGGATATCAGATAAGTAACAGATGACAGCACAATGGTAACAAGTGTGTTTTTTCATCAAAAAGTCCCATTTCATCGGAGACTTATGTCAGACATACAAGAATAAAAAAAGGAGATCGTTACGATTAACGTCTCCTTTGTTCTCTAATTGGTATGAATGATATTACATCATTCCGAAATCAATGACTTACTTCTTTGACTCTGCCTGAAAGTCCGGTATACGTTTCACGTCCGCACCTTTCATCACGCCTTTTTTAATCGCTTCATTGGTTTCAGTAATTTCTTTCTTCACACGCTTATAGTATTCTTTCGTCAAGCCTTTTTCTACCGCATCCGATTCTGTGGCTGCCCAGAAGTACTGATAATCCATCAGCATCAAATCCGGTGCTACCACTTTAAAGAATATACTATCTCCGGCAAACTTTTCACGCAAATCACCTAAATAGATGGTATCTGCCGCATTAACTACCTGATCACTCGTGTTTTTTTGTGAACTACTACCACCGCAAGAAGATAACATCAATCCTCCTACCAATGAAATTAAAACTAAGACTTTCATACTACTATTATTTATTATACTAACGATTTTTGATGACATTGTTGCCAAGATAAACAAGCATCTTATAACAAACTGCACAAAAATAGTAATTTATATTATCACAATGATCATTATTTCAATCTTTTTTTCCATAATCCTCTGCATATTGCTTGGGCAATACACCAAACATTTCTTTGAAACACTTGGCAAAATAGCTGGATGAACTGAAACCAACCCGATTGGCAATCTCAACAATCGGCAGCTGACTTCCCTGTAACAGTTGCGCCGCACGCTTCAGACGGATGCTCCGGATAAAGTCCGTAGGGGTATTGCCTGTTATGGACTGCAACTTCCGATAAAGGCTCATGCGCACCATTCCCAGATCACGGCTCAATTCTTCTACGCCATATTCGGGATGATCCATGTTTTTCTCAATATACTCCAGACATTTCTGAATAAGCTGTTCATCCAATGACGTGATAGTGATAGCGCTCGGATTTACTTCTATGTTTTTGCGGAATTCCTGTTTCCGCTTTTCCTGCTGTTCGATCAACTTCTCAATGCGTACCATCAGCATGTCAAAGTTGAAAGGCTTCGACATATAGGAGTCGGCGCCTACCTCATAACTGTTGATCTTAATATCATCTGCCGTGCGGGCTGTCAACAGGATGACCGGAATATGAGAAGTCTGCATATTCGTTTTAATCCGGCGGCAAAGCTCAATGCCATCTACTTTCGGCATCATTATATCACTGATAATCAAATCCGGATTCTCATCAATGGCACACTTCTCCCCTTCTTCTCCGTCCGCCGCTTCCACGATCTGATAGAAGTCTTCCAACTGCTCTTTTAAGAAAGTACGGAATTCCTGATTGTCTTCCACCAATAATAATTTTCTCCGGCTGTCGTCTGCCGGGTGCAGCACGTCGGAGACTTCTTTCTCTTTGTCATCCGGATTCTCATCCGTTGCCTCTTCAAAGATATCTCCCGACTCCGGTTTCAAGTCCATGGGTAACCAGATTATAAATGTAGATCCGCGATCCATCCGGCTACTCACTGTCGTCTTACCTTCATGAATATTCACGTACTCTCTGACCAGATGAAGTCCGATACCACTTCCCATCTTCTCATCTCCTTGATTACCGACCTGATAGAAACGATCGAAGATATAAGGAAGATCTGATTCCGAAATGCCGATACCTGTATCGGAGACTTCTATTCTGACATAGTTTCTCTGCTCTATCTCTTCGGTGGATAAAATCAGATTCACTGTACCGCCTTCGGGGGTAAACTTAAAGGCATTGGATAGCAGATTGTTCACGATTTTGTGTACCTTATCGCTATCAAAAAACATATAAAGAGGTCTGTGTACCGTCTGACTGACAAAGTTAAGATGCTTCTCTACAGCCATCGGCACAAAGTTATTATAAGCGGAACTAATAAATTCCTCCATATCTCCATTCATCAGATGTAGCTTTTCCCCCTTCATTTCTAACTTACGAAAATCAAGCAACTGATTCACTAAGGACAATAAATTCTGCGCATTCTTATAAATAGTACCTAATTGCTTCTTTACCGCTTCGTCCGAAATACGGCGGATCATCATATCCAGCGGAGTTATAATCAGTGTCAGCGGAGTACGAAGTTCATGACTGATGTTCGTAAAAAAACGGAATTTCATCTGATCCAGTTCTTCTTTCTGTTTCAATGCCTCCGCCTGTTGCATACTAACCATCTTCCGGTGATTACGGCGATTGAGGGCATAAATGAAGCCGGCTACTATCAAGACAAAAAGAATAACATAAAGGATACGAGCAGCCAATGTATCCCAGAACGGAGGACGGATCACGATAGTGAATTCGGACTCCGGTCCCCATATACGGTCATTTCCCGCTGCCGACACCCGAAATACATATTCACCCGAAGGAAGATTGTTGTACACAGCACGTCCCAGACCATTCTCAAACAATGACTCGGTCCACTCTTTATCAAAGCCTTCAAGCTGATAGCGGAAAGAAGTCTGAGAAGGATTCGGGTAGTTCAGTCCGGAAAACTCCAATGTAATAAAATTCTCGTCATAGTCCAGCAGTACTTTATCCGAATAACTAAGAGCTTTATCAAACAAGACACGTCCATTGTACTCTTCGCCCGATACAACCGATACGTTAAAAAGCCGGAAGGAAGTAATCAAAGGCGAAGTAATACAATGATTATCAATCATATTCTCCGGTGAGAAAGTGATGAAGCCATTGATCAACCCGAAAAAGAGCTGATTCTTGCGGGTAACCATTGAAGGGAAATTAAACAGATCATCCTGTCGGATTTCCGCTTCCGACAGGAAACTGATGACGTGAAAGTTATACTCATCCTGCCCCCGCTCTACTTTGATTCTGTAAATAGAGGTCAGGGTCGAAATCCAGATATTATGATTCTGATCTTCTATCACATTCAGGATCACACTGGAAAGTCCTTCTTCTTTCCCCAACGCGTAACTCCTGCCATCGTGAGTCAGAATATTCAAACCGTATTGGGTAGCGAACCAAAGTGTTCCTTCATGATCTTTCAGGATTTGATTGTATTTAATACTGCCCCGGTTAAAAATAGAATTAGATTGCCCGTCCTGCTCCGGAATCCATACATTATCCTTCGCAGGATCGTATATGTACAATCCGTTATCACTCCCGACCACCAGTTTTGATTGCTTATCTACCGCCAGCGCATTCACTACTTTATACCTCTTCAGTTCCGGAAACCGCTCGGACAACAAACTGATTTCACCTGTTTCGGGATTGAACTGACCGACTCCGCCATATCCGTAGATGCTGATCCACAAACGTCCCGAAGAGTCTTCTATAATAGCCCGTATATTACTGAAATCCAACTCATTCTGATAATCGGTATCCGGATAAGCGTATGCCCGTACCTTGCCACCTTCAATGCAGTACAAGCCATCGTGATAGGTACCTACCCAAATTCGTTTCTTACTGTCTTCATAAAGTACACGGCAATTCTTCTGATTGAATTCTTTATAAAGCATATCCATGTTGTGTGATTTCGGGTCATAACGATAAAGCCCCTGTGCAGTCCCCATCAGAATATCTCCTTCGGACGTTTCAAGCATACAACGGATTTCTTCTCCATCCCATGCTCCCCGAAGCAGATTCTTATTGCACAGCGTCAGTTTGTTCATGCTGGGATGATAATAGCAGACTCCCTGATTGAACAGTCCTATCCATACAGCGTTATTCTCCTTGTCACAATAAATACTATGAATGCCATTGCGGATCGTTTTGCCGGACAACAAAGGAATATCAATGATACTGTTCACAGAGAAGTTGTGCATATCAATCACATAAAATCCATCTTGAACCGTTCCAACCCAGGCATTTCCTCCTTTGTCCACATCCATCGACGTAAACCATGAATAATGTCCCAGCTGAATATTCGATATCTGATTCCATTTCTTGTTAAAGACATCATAGTAGCCTACTCCACGATCCCACATTACCCAGAAGTCTCCATTATCCAGTATCTTCATTATCACCCGATCATCCGGTTTGAGCTGTCCTTCCAGAAAGTCAACCTGTTTGACAAAGCGTTTCTTCTCATGATCATAGCAACGCATCACTCCCTTCTGATGAACCATCCAACTAAACTTGCCATGGCTCTCCACTCCCAGTAATCCGCCATAATACTCGATAAACTCATCTTTCCTGCAGATCAGTTCCAGCGTATCCGTCTCTCCGTCATACATATAGACAAAAGAGGCGGGTGTCAAAAACCAATAATGCTTTTCCGAATCAATAAAGACATCGGTGATCCGTTCTTTTATTCCAAATTGAAGCAGTAAGGAATCCACATTATAAATATACTGTTCGGTAGTTAAATCGAAAACGCGTAATGCTCCCCGTTCTTTCATCCACAAACGCTTATCGGCATCAACGTATTGTTCGGGAATAATGTGATTGTAAGAAATCGGATATTCCCCACGAAGGTTGAAAGGAAAGTTTGAATAGTTCGATCCGTCATACAGACTGAGCAATACGGTAGTCCGGATACCTATCCGCCCGTCGGGAATGGGGAAAACACTTTTCACATAATTATCCGGCAGTCCATCGGTCACTCCAATGTACCGAAAGACGTAAGGGGATTCCTGCGAATGCAAATGATTCGCAAACAGAAAACCTATCAATAAAATGACAAACAGATATATTCGTGTCTTCATGGCGGTTGCTTTTCGTTAGCTAATATACTTATATAATACGAAGCAGAAGTCAAATCCCCGTATCCTGCCTTACGATTATTTTTCCGGATGAAAGCAAATATATATATTTTCTGCCTAACATTATTTACCACTACCAGAACTTATTTTTCAAAAGTATCTGCCATCCGCAACAACAGCAAATCCGGAGAACTACTTAACCTTTATATTCTCTATATACTCATTGCTGACGAAATCATTGATATTCTTCATTCTGATTCCATTTATCATCACTTGCTCGAAAGTAACGTTCCTCACACAACGTTTCTCGTCCAATCCCTTGATCAACGACGGATTCTCGCCTACCCCTTCATAAGTAATATTGCGGAAAATCACATCTTCAACACCGCGTCCCGGCTGTTTATCATATTTGGGATTGAAACGGACACTGATATGAAATAACCTTCCTTCCTGAATGCTTTCTACCCGAATGTCTTCAAACAAGACTTTACGTACCAGATTCTTGTCGCCGCAGTCTATCGTCATACATCCCTGATAAAGAGGATCATCCTCATCATGCTCTAGGATATCTACATTACGGACTGTTATATTCTCTATTATTTCACCGACTTCATCTTCCGGATTTCTGTGGCCTCCGATATTGATCGGATGAGCTATATCCGCCCATAAAATGGAGTTCTGCAAAGTTATGTTCCTGCTTCCACCATAAAAGTTCCAGCGATGGGCATAAATGGCGATGCAGTCGTCACTATTACGCATGAAGACATTATCTATCAGCACGTCATTGCAACACATCAGATCAATTCCGTCACTCCATCCTTTGCAACTGAAAGATTTCAGATTCTTTATAGTCCATCCATTAACTTCTCCGCCAAAGACTGTGTAATGGTCGGGATTCACTACGGTGATTCCATCAATCAATACATTTTTAGAGTGAGTGACTTCGATGCCACGAATCGGATGGTCGAGTATTCCCCGACCTATGATACGTACATTCTCCGAATGGTCTATCAGCAACTTCGCCTTTACCACTGCTCCCGGAGCCAGATAGACAGTCGTGTTGGAAGGAATCCGGATTTGTGTATTCGGCAAATCCAGCGGGCGGTGGATGCCCGCTCCGAAATACATCACCGTATCATTGCTCTCCGTATACGTTTCAGTCTCCAGAGGATTTGCAAAAAGATGAAGATTATGCAGACGGTCGCCGTTGAACTCGACAGATAAATATTGTGGTTCTTCCAATGTAAAAAGAATAGCATTACGATTTACCGTATGCCTGATCCCTTTCGCCAGCGGACGAATATTCACATCCTGAATCAATCCATTGTTCTTTTTTACCATTACTTCCACCGGACTGCCCATATCAAACTGTACCATTGAGGCGGATTGTACTTTATCCATATCTACACTGACATTGTACTCGAACAAGTCTTTCCACTCCCCTCCCGGCACGCGGACTCTGACCGTATAATCATCATTGTGCGGCATACCCGCGTTCATTCCATCCGGATAAGTTACCAGCTGGGCATTTGAAACTGTCGAAAGAATTATGGAAAATGTCAGCAGCCATTTTCTTTTTCCCGTTATCTTTTTTACCATATTCATCATATAAACTGTTTATGTCATTTTATTGCAGCTACAGTCTATTACGAACATAAAAGGAGACTTACCTATCAGCTTATCTGTTTTTCTCAAATATTATCTTTTGCGTCTAGAAAATAAATTGGATTCCCAACAGACTCGCCAAAATATCCGTCGTCCGGCGTCCTTCGATAAAGCTGAAAATCACTCCCCGCATACATCCCAATGAGAATCCGTTGAAGAACATCGCAAACATATTATATGGAGCAGGAAGTAATCCGAACGCAACCAGCGACAACTCCACTACGGCAATGGAAACAAGAATAAGAAAGCGACGTAATATTAATGTAACGTTTACGTAACTGCTTTTTCTTATAAATGGAAAAAGAGAGGGAAAGAGATTTTATCACACTAGAAACCGATAATTTTTACTTAACACGGTCAGAATGATTATTACCTCATGCTCTCTCTTTTCCTATTTATGTAATGATTCTTATTGTACAGCCAATAACGTCAATTCGGTGGTTATTCCGGATTGCATCGCTTTTCCGTCAATCACCATCTGACAGGGGGCAGAAGAAAGAATATACCATTTTCCCTGCTTCTTTTCGAGCAGCACATTAGCAGCCTCCGAAGTCTGGATACTGATACCGGATGCAATCAGTTGCGTCCCGTTCCCCATAAACAGCGTCCGGTTTCCCGCATATTCGTTACTGATTACGGCATAGTCCGCTTTCACTTTCATCCCTTGATAGGTTGCGGTCTGCGACGAATCCGCCAAAGAGAAAACATGGTCTGTACGCCCGTTTTTACTTTCCACACAGATACCGGCAAAGTCTTTCAAGCCGGGCTCTTCCGCATCAAAGTAAGAGACTGACTGAATAGCCGAAGGCTCTTTCTGCGTACTTGGTTCATAAACAGCGACAAAAGGACGGTTCCACGCTTCTCCATGCTGCCGGGCAACGAAGGTGAGCGTAGGCTGTTCCTTTATATTATAAGGCATATGGGGAGTCCGGCTCAATCCTTCGGTCATCGGTGCCAGTGCGGTGAACACTTCCCGTTCCGGTTCTCCTTTCATCCAGAGATTCATGGAAATATCATCTCCGCCTTTATCCTTCATGTCGATGGTAAAAGTCACTTTCACATCCTGATCGGTGGTAGCCACTTTCTTATCATATAAGTAGGAATAAGCATAAAGATGGGCACCTGCGAAAGCTAGCTCTTCGGTAGGCTGCAAATTCAAGTCCGTACCATCGGCAGCCGTAAGTGTCATTGTCTGACCTAGATTATGGTAGAAATAATCGTGCATTTTATCGCCTCCCCGCTCTTTCCGGCTGCGGAATACATCTACATAATACCCTGTCTCCGGGCCGGTAGTAACAATGCCCATCAGTCGAGTCTGATCCGCCCTGCTCTCCGGCTCACGGAAAGCCACCTGACTATAGGTGACGGAAGTAAATCCTTTACCCGGTTCCGCCGAAGCCGGAAAACAGGAAAGCAAATCGAAAGAATGATTACTTTTCATCACCGGATAACTGGAAATGCCATCTACACAAACCGTATTATGACTGGGGAATTGAGAGTAATATTCCGCATAGTCCAGACCGCTATACAGGAAAAGTCCGATACCCGCATCCGGTCCCAGCACGTATCCTTTTCCGTAAAGCTCCATCGAAATGCCATTCGCGTGCATATGATTGCCTTCACTTGCGTTGAGAGAAATCATCAGACTGTTGCGCGGATGCATCCCGTTGCGCTGTACCAGCCACGATACGTTGGGAGCATAGAACAGAGGAGATACATAATCCTCGATTTTCCCCGCCTCCACCTTCGGGTCCAACACTAACGGCTTGTCCTCAAAGAAGGAGTTGACAGAGGCCCGTACATTCTTCTTGCCACTTTTTTCGCTACCTTCCTCCGGATTCAGACATTTCAGCAAAGCGGTGAAGTAACGTTCCTGCTCTTTCTTTCCGTTTGCCTGCGCATTCTGTATCATCCGGATAAAGAAGTTCGTACTTAAGTAACTTGGATGCGTATCTCCGAAACCACAGATCATCCGGTTCGGAAAAAGATACTGCGGAGTAGTCGCTACTGCTTTTGCCAGCACAGGCATTGCCTTTACCAAGTCATATTGCAGATTGTGGTCAAACTGATGGGTGAAGTTCGCGTAGTCATTGATGACTACACTGCTGTATCCCGGACATTCCGCCCATATACCCGTTTCGGAGTCAAAGCCGTAATCGGCCAGCTTGGTCAGACTCCACTGGCGGATGCTCGAACGGTTCATAACGTAGTCAATATAGTATTCGCGTCCTTTCCCGTCCGCATATTCTTTATTATCTTCCAGCACCAGTCCCACGTTCATGATATATCGTGCCTGCAATAAATCCCAGTTATTATGGGGGACTCCGTTGGCGATGATATTATCCGCCCATTTCTTCAATGCGCCGGCATAAATCATCATCTTATCCGGATAGTTGGATTGCAGATAATGATAGAGGAAGTCATACAAAGGGACAACGATATGCAAAGCATCCTCATGGATCACTTCAAAAGAAGTCAGCCCCACCAGTGTCTGCTGATGCCCGTGATTCAGGTCAACAGGAACATTTCTGTAATAAATTCCCGTCATATAAGTATCGAAAACGCCGGCAGCCAGTCGGGCATACTTTTCCTCTCCCGTCATCCAATAGAGGAAAGCGGCGTCACGGGCAATTCCCAGAATCTCACAGTTCAGACTTTCAATATTGCGTCCGGTCTTGGACGGATGCACACTCTCCAGCGGACGACCTTTCAGGGCATTGTTGCAGAAAGTCACGTTTCCTTCCGCACTATCGTCATAAGGTACTACATCTTCCAGCTTAGGTCGACCGTGCGTAGCGGCCGTCCCTCGTGTTCCGGTATAGCGAACCGTCGGAGCAGGTGCCTTCGCGCCTCCGGCATGGTCGAACACCTCACCTTTCACGTACACTTCCGTTGCATGCGACTTCCAGTACATGGCCAAACGGGATAATAACCAGTCCGGCTGACTTTCCGTACGTCGCGTATATACTTCCGTCCGTTCTTTCAGCTTGTTAAAGACATCTTGTGCCCATGCTTCCTTCTTGATCAACTTCCATGTTTCTTTTTTTCCTTCCGGGGTAGTCAGTACTCTCGGATGATCCTGCGGCATCTTCTCCGGCAACGGAATCTCCTGCCCGTGCGCATTCAGGAAAAAAAGCACACACAATCCTAACAAAATTCGTCTCATACTTCCATTTCTTATTTACGTTTGCTACGTATTTAATACGAAAATAAGGAATAATTTACCTAACTGGTATCAGAAAACCCGTTTTTATTTTCACCGGTACGGACTGCCTTCATACTCCGGACATTCAAGTATACTCAAAAAGATAGCCTGCAAGCATACCACTTACAGGCTATCACAATCCCCTTTTTTCCCTTTGTATCAGGGAGGCAACTTACGTTTCCCCGTCCCCGCCGGAACTCTTGCTGTACATCCTTGCCATCAAGCTATATAAAACTCATACAAGGAGCATTTTCCCATTCAGATACAGTACCGGCAGGTCCCCATAAGTCACTCCACAATGTTCTTGCGAATCTCCCCAACTATTGTTGGATTCATATGGGTATTCGCCCTTTTTCGATGCGAAGATAATTTTTTTATGCTACTATTATAGTTAACACCGTCTATTAAAAGTGTTAAAAATAAAGATTTCATACCATACTTCCGCAAGCCGACACCAAAGAAGAATATTTATTTTCTCTAAACAAAGCGCTAATTCCGAACAAAGAATTATATTTGCAGAAATCTAACAATTCTGATACTTATGAAAATACTATCTATCCATGATTTGCAAATAATCAGGAAGAGAGCGGAGCACCATCTTTCATTGCGCGAAGAAAGTAATGAAAAGGTTTCCGAAAAATGTTGCGGGCTGGCGTCCGGAACAACACACCTCCAGATTCTTATTTGCGGAGGTACCGGTTGTAAAGCCTCTTCCAGTCAGGGCATCACTGAAAATCTTCAAAAAGCCATCGAAAGAAACGGGATTACCGACAAAGTAGACGTCATCACAGTAGGCTGCTTCGGCTTCTGCGAAAAGGGCCCCATCGTAAAGATCATTCCTGACAATACGTTCTATACCCAAGTCACTCCCGAAGATGCGGAAGAAATCATCAGCGAACACATCATTGGAGGACGAAGAATCGGACGGCTGCTCTACATAGACCCGAAGACCGAGCAAACCGTCAGCGACTCCAAACACATGGACTTCTACCGGAAACAACTCCGCATCGCCTTGCGCAACTGCGGATTCATCGACTCCGAAAATATAGAAGAATACATCGCCCGTGAAGGATACTTCGCACTGGCCGACTGCCTTCTCAACAAACAGCCTGCCGACGTCATCGACATCATCAAACGCTCCGGACTGCGGGGACGTGGCGGTGGCGGTTTCCCCACCGGCTTGAAATGGGAATTTGCCAGTAAGCAGGTATCGAACGTAAAGTACGTTGTCTGCAACGCCGACGAAGGCGACCCCGGCGCCTTCATGGACCGCTCCATCATGGAAGGCGACCCGCACTCTATTGTAGAAGCGATGTGCATCTGCGGTTACTCCATCGGTTCCTCCAAAGGACTGGTCTACATCCGCGCCGAATATCCGCTGGCCATCAACCGGCTCAAAAAAGCGATTGAGCAAGCCCGTGCATTCGGATTACTGGGGGACCACATCCTGGGGACAGATTTCAGCTTCGACATAGAGATCCGTTACGGAGCAGGCGCGTTCGTCTGCGGCGAGGAAACCGCCCTCATCCACTCGATGGAAGGAAAACGGGGAGAGCCGACCCTGAAACCTCCTTTCCCCGCCGAATCCGGTTATCTGGGCAAACCGACCAATGTGAACAATGTGGAAACCCTCGCCAATATTCCCATTATCCTGACCAAAGGCGCCGAATGGTTCGCCTCCATCGGAACGGAGCGCTCCAAAGGAACCAAAGTCTTCGCTCTTGCCGGAAAGATCAACAATGTCGGACTGATCGAAGTACCGATGGGAACTACCCTGCGAGAAGTAATCTACGAAATCGGCGGAGGCATCAAGGGAGGAAAGAAATTCAAAGCCGTACAGACAGGCGGCCCGTCGGGAGGCTGTCTGACGGAGAAACATCTGGATACTCCCATCGACTTCGACAACCTGCTGGCAGCCGGTTCCATGATGGGATCGGGAGGCATGATCGTGATGGACGAAGATGACTGTATGGTATCCGTCGCCCGTTTCTATCTCGACTTTACCGTCGAAGAATCCTGCGGTAAATGTACCCCATGCCGTATTGGCAACAAGCGCCTGCTGGAACTGCTGAACAAGATAACGGAAGGACGGGGCACGGAAAAAGACCTGGACACGCTTGCCACCCTCGGACGGGTGATAAAGGATACGGCACTCTGCGGACTGGGACAGACGTCCCCGAATCCGGTACTGTCTACCCTCGACAACTTCCGTGACGAATATCTGGAACACGTCAGAGACAAGACCTGCCGCGCCAAACAATGCAAGTCCCTGCTGACCTATACCATTAATCCGGAACTTTGTATCGGTTGCCACCTATGTGCCAAGAATTGTCCGGCGGATGCCATCAGCGGCTTGGTACGCAAGCCTCATGTCATCAACCCCGAGAAATGTATCAAGTGTGGCATGTGCATGGCACGCTGTAAATTCAAAGCTATTCTTGTCTGCTAAAATCTACTGCTATGGAAGAAAAACAAATTACCCTCCAGATAGACGGTCACTTTATCACCGTACCCGAAGGAAGCACGATCCTCGAAGCCGCCTGCAAAATCGGCATCAACATACCTACGCTGTGTCACATCGACCTGAAAGGAACCTGCATCAAGAACAATCCCGCTTCCTGCCGCATCTGTGTAGTCGAAGTGGCAGGACGCCGCAATCTGGCTCCCGCCTGCGCTACCCGTTGCACGGAAGGGATGGTGGTGAAAACCAGCACCCTGCGTGTGATGAACGCCCGGAAAGTGGTAGCTGAACTGATCCTGTCCGATCATCCCAACGACTGCCTCACCTGTCCCAAATGCGGCAACTGTGAACTCCAGACACTGGCACTGCGCTTCAACATCCGTGAAATGCCGTTCAACGGCGGCGAACTTTCTCCCCGCAAACGGGAAGTGACCTCCTCCATTGTGCGCAACATGGACAAGTGCATCTTCTGCCGCCGATGCGAAAGTGTCTGCAACGATGTACAGACAGTCGGCGCACTGGGAGCCATCCGCCGCGGATTCAACACAACGATAGCCCCTGCCTTCGACAGAATGATGAAGGACAGCGAATGTACCTACTGCGGTCAATGCGTAGCCGTATGCCCGGTAGGCGCACTGACCGAACGGGATTACACCAACCGCCTTCTGGACGATTTGGCCGACCCCGATAAGATCGTAATTGTCCAGACTGCCCCCGCCGTACGTGCCGCCCTGGGAGAAGAATTCGGCTTGCCTCCCGGCACACTGGTAACCGGAAAAATGGTTTACGCCCTCCGCGAACTGGGTTTTGACTACGTATTCGATACCGACTTTGCCGCCGACCTCACCATCATGGAAGAAGGTTCCGAAATCCTGAACCGACTGACACGCTATCTGGACGGAGATAAATCCGTCCGGCTTCCGATCCTGACTTCCTGCTGTCCGGCTTGGGTAAACTTCTTCGAACACCACTTCCCGGACATGCTGGATATCCCTTCTACCGCCCGTTCTCCGCAACAGATGTTCGGCTCCATCGCCAAGTCTTACTGGGCAGAGAAAATGGGAATCCCCCGCGAAAAGCTGGTAGTCGTCTCCATCATGCCCTGCCTGGCCAAGAAATATGAATGTGACCGCGACGAGTTCAAAGTAAACGGCGTCCCCGATGTCGATTACTCCATCTCCACCCGCGAACTGGCACGCCTGATAAAGCGAGCCAACATCGGCTTTACCCTCGTGCTGGACAGCCCGTTCGACAACCCTATGGGAGAATCGACCGGCGCCGGTGTCATCTTCGGTACGACGGGTGGTGTCATGGAAGCCGCCCTGCGCTCCGTTTATGAAATCTACACCGGACAGCCGCTGAAAAATGTCAACTTTGAACAGGTACGCGGACTGAGCGGCGTCCGGCGCGCCACCATCAACCTGAACGGATTTGAACTGAAAGTAGGCATTGCACACGGACTAGGCAACGCAAGGCACTTACTGGAAGATATACGAAACGGACATAATGAATATCATGTCATCGAAATCATGGCATGCCCCGGCGGCTGCATCGGAGGTGGCGGACAACCGTTGCATCACGGCAACTCGGACGTTCTCTACGCCCGTGCCAACGCCCTTTACCGGGAAGATGCCAACAAACCTCTGCGCAAATCTCACGACAACCCGTATATTCAGAAACTGTATGAAGAATATCTCGGCAAACCACTGGGTGAGAAATCGGAAATGCTCTTGCACACGCATTATTTCAACAAATCGATTGATTAACTTTAAACAAGTACTATTATGTCAGATATCAAGCTAGCCTGCGATGTGGTGGAACAAGTCAAGACGATTTGCGACAAACACGGGAACAATGCGGGCGAATTAATCAATATTTTGCATGAAGCGCAACATCTGCACGGCTATCTGCCCGAAGAGATGCAACGGATCATAGCCTCCAAACTCAGAATCCCCGTGTCGAAAGTCTACGGAGTTGTGACATTCTACACCTTCTTTACAATGACTCCCAAAGGAAAGCATCCGATTTCCGTCTGCATGGGCACGGCGTGCTACGTACGTGGTTCGGAGAAGTTGCTGGAAGAGTTCAAGCGGGTACTCGGCATCGAAGTCGGAGAAACCACCCCCGACGGAAAGTATTCGCTGGATTGCCTGCGCTGCGTAGGCGCCTGCGGACTGGCTCCGGTAGTCATGATCGGCGAAAAGGTGTACGGACGACTGCAACCGGTGGATGTGAAGAAGATTATCGAGGAACTGGAATAAGTCTTCCCCGCCCTTCAAAAGAGGATGTGACGTATCGGGTATCCGATATGTCACGCATCTTCTTTGGGGTCATATCCCCACTTCACATAAACCGCTCCCCAGGCAAATCCCGCACCGAATGCGGTAAATATCAGATTATCGCCTTTCTTCAGTTTTTTCTCAAAATCCCAGATGCAGAGCGGAAGCGTACCGGCACTGGTATTGCCATAACGTTCGATGTTGACCATCACTTTCTCGGACGGTACTTCCAACCGTTGCGCCACAGCGGTAATGATACGCTGGTTAGCCTGGTGGGGAATCACCCAATCAATATCCTCCTTAGTCAAGTGGTTTCTGGCGATAATAGCTTCACAGGAATCCGACATATTCGCTACGGCATACTTGAATACCGTGCGGCCTTCCTGATAAATATAATGCAGATGATGATCCAATGAATAATAGGAAGGAGGACATACGGAACCTCCCGCTTTAATATGCAGGAAAGGCAGCCCTTTACCATCCGTTCTCAGCACCGAATCCATGATGCCGACCTCTTCCATAGTCGGTTCCAGCATAAAAGCGGCCGCACCGTCGCCAAAGATAGGGCAAGTGGCACGGTCCGTATAATCGATTACGGATGACATCTTATCAGCACCTACAATAATAATCTTTTTATATTTTCCCGAACGGATAAAATTCGCTCCCGTTTCCATCGCATACAGGAAACCGCTGCAAACCGCCTGCATATCGAAAGCGAAAGCATTCTTCAGGCCCAGCCTTTCGCACAAGATAGATGCCGTTGAAGGAAAACGATAGTCCGAAGTAGTAGTGGCGACAATGACCAGATCGATATCATCGGGATGACTCTTTGTGCGTTGCATCAACTGCTTGGCGGCCTTACGGGCCATATACGAAGTTCCAAGCCCCTCTTCATTCAAGATATGTCGTTCTTTTATGCCGATACGCCCCATGATCCATTCGTCGGTGGTATCCACCATTTTAGAAATTTCATCATTAGTCAGCACATAATCGGGCACATATCCCCCGACCCCAGTAATTACCGCATTTATTTTATCCATCAAGTCTATTTTCAGAATTACAAATATGTGATATCTCAAAAAAAATATCGGGCGCAAATATACAGAAAAGAGAATGATATACAAGAGAAGAGTACTAGAAATACCAGACACTTTGACCTATGAAAAGAACTTTTGGCTAAAGAACGAGAAGTTTTGACTAAATTTCAGATTCAGCGGAGAGAGCGGGATTCGAACCCGCGATACACTTTTGGCGTATACACGCTTTCCAGGCGTGCCTCTTCAACCACTCGAGCATCTCTCCCTGCATGTTCTCTGCATTTTCAGCTACAAATGTATTCTTTTTTTTCTTTTCTTGAAGCATTCTCCCTCTTTTATCTTGAATAAATACTGCAAATTAATATAATTTAAAACCTTTCGAACCTTATTTGCGGATTCCAAACACTTTTAGTGCATTAACAGAAGTGACCTCTGCTACGTGCTCTGGAGTTATCTGATAAATCTCCGCCACCTTCATAAGTGTGTCTTTTACATTGGCGCTCTCATTTCTCTTCCCCCGGTTCGGCACAGGAGCTAAATAAGGGGAGTCGGTTTCGAGCACAATGCGTTCCAAAGGAACTGTCGTCAGTGTTTCCGGTAAAGTCGATTTCTTAAAAGTAACGACTCCGTTAATACCTAACATAAATCCTTCGAATTCCAACAATTTCGCCGCTTCTTCCGATGTCCCGGTGAAACTATGAAAAATGCCGGTCAATGGCGTCTTTTTATAGGGCTCCATTACCTTATATATATATTCAAATGCTTCTCTTGAATGAATTACAATCGGAAGGTCATACTCTAATGCCCACTCTATTTGCTTTTCAAAAGCCAAAATTTGTTCTTTCAGAAAAGTCTTGTCCCAATAAAGGTCGAGGCCTATTTCTCCGATAGCCACAAATTCATTAGAAGTCGACAAGTACTTGCGTACAACTGCTAATTCCTGTTCATAGGATTCATTGACGGAAGTCGGGTGCAGCCCGATCATCGGATAGCAAAAACCCGGATAATCCCTACACACTGACAACATAGCATCAATGGTGGTACTGTCTATGTTGGGCATGAAAATATAGGAAACTCCCGCTTTCCGTGCACGTTCCATCACCTGCGGCAGGTCTTCGGTAAATTCTTCAACAAAAAGGTGAGAATGAGTATCTATCAGCATGATATTTCTTTTTCTTCTTTTACTTTCTCGCTGGAACGATAATAATATATCAGTCCGTAGTCGCGACATTTTTCTAATCTGGTATCATTGGGAGTGACATCCTGATATTTAGCTTCTACCTGGTTCCAGATATCCAGAATCAATTCATCTGCACGCCCACGCATGGATGCCAATTCATCAAGACTGCGACTGGTTAATGCCTGATAGTTTTTCTGCCGTTCGTAGCTTTCCAGAAAAATATCATAATGCACTTTTACACGTGCAATAGTCGGATTATAAATAGGTATGCCGCCTTGAGTTGTTCTTTGTTGTTCGCCTTCAATTATTTTCTTCCCCCACTCTACCAGTGCGGCTTCACTCAACAGGTCCGGCACTGTGTTTGAAGCAGGCAGGCCATATAATTCTTTATGCGCCACTTTGATTTCATCGCGAAGTACTGCCAAATTGAGTACTTGGATAAAATGAGAGATATACAACCGGGCGGTCTTCACGTTCATCTGATGCTTACGGCTGGCACGCGACTGGTTGTTGTAACACTGTGTATAATAAATTTGCGCAGCCTCGAACCGATGTAAGAAATTACGTGCCTCAAATAATGTCTTTAATGTAATAGCCAAGTCACGTACGTTATACATCTCCCCCTTTTCGACTGCCGCTTTCAACGCCCGAACTCTTGCTTGATCAGTATTTGGTAATCGTCTGTAAGGCATATCTCTGACACTTAGCTACATTTCACGATACATTAATAATTTCACAAGATTCTTCAATTCTTTTTTCCTGTCTTCTGCAACGGCGACTGCAGCCAGGCTTTCCATAGCAAGGGTGTAATATTCGCGCATTTTGTTTTCGCAGACATTACGGATATTCAACTGATTATAGATTTCAGTTACCGCTTTTATTTTTTCTGCTGGTTGAAAAGTTTCTGCATTCAACCAACGATTCAATTCTTCCTGCTGCTTTTCATCTGCGTGCTCCAATGCTTTGATAAGCATATATGTTTTTTTATTGCAAAGAATGTCTCCGCCTATCTTCTTCCCGAACACTTCCGGGTCTCCATATACATCCAACAAATCATCCTGCAATTGGAACGCAACTCCGATATGCATCCCAAAATGATAAAGATTCTCTGCATCTTCAGCAGTCGCTCCTGCCAAAATTGCACCGATTTTAAGACTAGCAGCAAGCAACACTGCCGTTTTCAAACGAATCATTTCAATGTATTCGTCTTCTGTCACATCACAGCGGGACTCAAATTCCATATCCAGCTGCTGCCCTTCACAGATCTCAAGTGTAGTCAGACTGAATAAATCCATCACTTCTTTCAGATGTTCCTGCGGACATCCCGTCATATAGCGAAATGCCAGAATCAACATAGCATCTCCCGAAAGAACAGCAGTGTTATCGTTCCATACTTTGTGTACAGTAGGTTTGCCTCTGCGCACATCCGAGCGATCCATCAAATCATCATGCAACAAGGTGTGGTTGTGGTAAACTTCAATTGCAGTGGCAGGATCGTATATAGACGCCACATCCTCCCGATACAAGTTATATCCCATCAACATTAATACAGGACGTATCCGCTTCCCACCCAGAGAAAGGATATATTCAATCGGTTCATAAAGTCCTTTCGGCGTCCGGGTAAACTGAATTTCAGAAATATGATTATTTATCTTATCAAGTAATTGAGAAGCTGTAAACATGATGAATAAAAAATTAATGAATAAAAAGAGGCTGCCGAAAGCAGCCTCCTAATTTATATTATTACAAATTACTGCAATCTAAACATCACAGGAACCGTAAATTTAACACGTACCGGTTTTCCGCGCTGCATACCTGGTTTCCACTTCGGCATGGTATTAATCACACGGAGGGCTTCTTTATCCAGATACGGGTCAACGCTACGTACAACCTTCGCATCTACGATACTACCGTCTTTGTTAACAACGAACTGTACGATAACACGTCCTTGAGTTCCGTTTTCTTGTGCGATAGTCGGATATTTAATATTCTTTGCCAGATACTGCATCAAAGCTGCTTGTCCGCCCGGGAAATCCGGCATGTTTTCTACAACCTCGAAAATAGTCTGTTCTTCCGGTTCTTCTTCAACAACTTGTACAGGCACATATTTTACTTCTACACGAGCTTGGTTATCTTCATTGATAATAGTTGTTGTTTCCTCAATATCAGCTTTATCATCCACAATCTCCAGCAATTCTGCTACTTTTGGAGCTTCAGGTGGTGGTGGAGCTGCTTGTTCAGGGGTTTCGGTAATAGGAATAATTTCCTCTTCAAACACGACATCAGCTACTGCCTGGCTTGTATCAATCTTCACGTCACGCTGGGTCCATTCGAACGCCACGAACATGAAAGCTAGAACTACCACGTAACCAACGAGCAACCATGTAGACTTCTTGCCTTCCAGGTCTGCTTTGGGTGATTTTTTAACTTCCATAAATTTATTAATATAATGATTAAAAAAAAGTGTCCTTTCATGTGTCTCCGGGCAAATATAGTACATTTTCATGTATTCGTTCCCCTCTTTGCCTCTTTTTATCCGGCTTTTTAACTTTTTTAATTCTTTCGTACTTGTCTTGCTCCTTTTAACGGCAAACTTATGGTTGATTTTCAAATTTACCGTATCTTTGGCGGACAAATCAGATGAACTGAATATGAAAAAGATAACAATTGCAATCGATGGTTTTTCCTCTTGCGGAAAAAGCACAATGGCTAAAGATCTGGCCCGTGAAGTGGGCTACATTTACATTGACAGCGGAGCCATGTATCGTGCGGTCACTTTATATAGTATAGAAAACGGAATTTTCGACGGAGACGTTATCGATACGGAGAGGCTGAAAAAAGAAATTAAGGACATTCATATATCGTTCCGGCTGAATAAGGAAACCGGACGTCCCGACACTTATCTCAACGGTGTGAATGTAGAGAATAAAATCCGTTCGATGGAGGTTTCTTCCAAAGTGAGTCCTATCAGTACGCTCGACTTCGTACGTGAAGCAATGGTAGCTCAACAACAAGCAATGGGAAATGAGAAGGGGATTGTCATGGATGGCCGGGACATAGGTACCACTGTTTTCCCGGATGCGGAACTGAAAATATTTGTAACCGCCACTCCCGAAATCCGTGCTCAACGCCGTTATGACGAGCTGAAAGCAAAGGGACAGGAAGCCAGCTTCGACGAGATTCTGGAAAATGTGAAACAACGGGATTATATCGATCAAAACCGGGAAGTAAGTCCGTTGCGCAAAGCAGAAGATGCGCTGCTCCTGGATAATACCGACTTATCGATTGAAGAGCAGAAAAAATGGCTTTTCGAACAATTTAATAAGGTAAGTAAATAGTTTGTTTTATGATCAAGGTAGAGATAGACGAAGGTTCCGGCTTCTGCTTTGGTGTGGTGACAGCCATTCATAAGGCAGAAGAAGAGTTGGCAAAGGGAGAAACACTCTATTGCCTCGGAGACATTGTGCACAATAGCCGGGAAGTGGACAGGCTGAAAACGATGGGATTAATCACCATCAATCGGGAAGAATTCAAGCAATTGAAAAATGCAAAAGTATTGCTCCGGGCGCATGGAGAGCCACCGGAAACTTATATGATTGCCCGTGAAAATAATATTGAGATTATCGATGCGACCTGTCCGGTTGTATTACGTTTGCAGAAACGCATCCGACAAGGCTATCTGGCAGACAGTGACGAAGAAAAGCAAATTGTCATCTACGGCAAGAGCGGACACGCTGAAGTGTTGGGGCTGGTGGGGCAGACAGACGGAAAAGCAATTGTGATTGAAAAGGCAGAGGAAGCCAAAAAGCTGGATTTAAATAAAAGTATCCGCCTTTTCTCACAGACAACCAAGTCACTGGACGAATTTCAGGAAATCGTAGAATACTTCAAACAACATATTTCACCGGAGGCGACTTTCGAATATTATGATACGATCTGCCGTCAGGTTGCCAACCGTATGCCTAAGCTCCGGGAGTTTGCGGCTACACACGATTTGATCTTCTTCGTCAGCGGCAAAAAGAGTTCGAACGGAAAGATGTTGTTTGAAGAATGTTTGAAGGTGAACGCTAATTCACATTTGATAGATAACGAGAAAGAAATCGATCCTTCTCTTCTTCAAAACGTAAAATCGATTGGTGTATGTGGGGCGACTTCTACTCCGAAATGGTTGATGGAGAAGATTTACAATCACATTCGGACGCTTATCAAAGAATAATTGCTTTATTCATATAAAGAATAATAGCAAAGCAACATAAGAAAAAACGGCAAAGTAACACGAATGAATAAAAAGAAAGCAAGAAAGGGCTATTTGAACATTTTTAATGTTTTCTTCATACGAAAAAAAACTTCATAACCACTGCTTTCAACTTTTTATTGTACATTTGCCGCGTCAAACTAATTAATGAGAGATTGTTATATGGGAACAGTTAAGTGTATCGGAATTTTGACCTCCGGAGGTGATGCTCCGGGAATGAACGCTGCTATACGTGCAGTGACACGTGCAGCTATCTACAATGGATTGCAAGTCAAAGGTATATACAGAGGCTATAAAGGTCTGGTCACAGGTGAAATCAAAGAATTTAAGAGTCAGAATGTGAGTAATATCATACAGTTGGGTGGTACTATCCTGAAAACAGCCCGTTGTAAAGAGTTCACGACTCCGGAAGGTCGCCAGTTGGCTTATGATAATATGAAAAAAGAAGGCATTGATGCCTTGGTTATCATTGGTGGAGACGGTTCACTGACAGGTGCACGCATCTTTGCACAGGAATTTGATGTTCCGTGTATCGGACTGCCGGGAACTATTGATAATGACCTTTACGGTACAGACACTACCATCGGATATGACACTGCATTAAATACGATATTGGACGCTGTGGATAAAATACGTGACACGGCCACTTCACACGAACGTTTGTTCTTTGTAGAAGTGATGGGACGTGATGCCGGTTTCCTTGCACTGAACGGAGCGATCGCTTCGGGAGCGGAAGCTGCTATTATTCCGGAATTCAGTACGGAAGTCGACCAACTGGAAGAGTTTATCAAGAACGGATTCCGTAAATCAAAAAACAGTAGTATTGTATTGGTAGCCGAAAGCGAACTGACCGGAGGAGCCATGCATTATGCCGAACGTGTGAAAAACGAATACCCGCAATACGATGTACGTGTGACGATCTTAGGTCACTTGCAACGTGGTGGTAGCCCGACTGCCCACGACCGTATCCTGGCAAGTCGCCTCGGTGCTGCTGCTATCGACGCTATTATGGAAGATCAACGTAACGTAATGATCGGAATCGAACATGATGAAATCGTTTACGTACCGTTCAGCAAGGCTATTAAGAATGACAAACCAATCAAGAGAGATCTTGTCACTGTATTGAAAGAGCTTTCAATCTAATCTTTTTATTTTTAGGAGTTCAGCTTATATCAGTATTATAAGATAAAGAGCGGTGGATGAACGGGAGATTTCCTTATCATTCACCGCTCTTCTTTCATTTATTCAATGCTTCTTTTCACCACAGAGGACACGGAGGTGAATTTGTTTTATGACTTACGGTTGCGACCCTAATTTTGATGCGTAATCCTCCTACTATAAAGTTGAAAAAACATGAAAACATCTGCCACCTGCAACCAAACGCGTGTAATGCACTAGTTGATAAATAGTTGGAGCGTTGCAGATACCTGCGGCAGATAGGTTGCAGA